>SAMEA104315429__coassemble_2810_pt1 | contig 6920 bp, 8 predicted proteins | sample SAMEA104315429__metabat2_high_PE_047 | metagenome-assembled genome bin SAMEA104315429 (sample SAMEA104315429) | gut metagenome | biome: Monkey gut; feature: monkey-associated habitat; material: faeces | place: China | collected 2013 | reverse complement strand
CGCGTTAGCGGGACGAAGGAAATGGTGGAAGGGGCCGGAGCGAACAAAGTGAGCGGAGCCCTCTCAGAGGCAAGCTGCTGCCGCTGCGAAACTTCGAACTTCAAAAAAGAAAGAGGCCGACCTTTTAGTCTTTTTTGTCTTTAACTTCTTCTACAATGTAGAGCCGCCCACAAGGTCAAGAATCTCGGAAGTGATTTTCTGCTGACGGCCCTTGTTATATTCAAGTGTCAAGTCAGCAAGAAGATTCTGGGCATTGTCCGTAGCAGTCTGCATCGCTATGGTACGGGCCGCATGTTCGGCGGCGACAGAATCAAGTATCGCCGCATGAAACTTGAGATTCAGGAGCTGAGGCATAAGAGTTGAAGCTATCTGGAATGCGTCCGGCTCATATATATATTTGCGTTCCTCATTATAGCGTACGGCATCCCATGTCGAATCCGAATCATCAGAAGACGCTGCGTCACCGGATGTGCGGTTTAACCCTTCACGTCTATATGGCAGATATTGCTCCGTCACAGGCTTCTGCGAGGCCGTCGAGATGAATTTGTTGTAAATCAAGACGACTTCGGAGATTTCCCCGCATGCAAATCCGGATATCAGGCGTCCGGACAGCTCGGAAGACCTTTCAAACGATGGATGAGCCACAAGTTCAGTGCTGACGAACTCGGGGGTTATCCCCATGGATTTTGCAGCCTCCGACATTTTACGGCCTATACAGAAAAGCTTGTAACTGCGCCCGTTCAGAGATGAAATGTATTCTTCAAGTTTCTTGACGGCACTTACATTAAAAGCACCGCAAAGGGAATTGTTCGACGCCACGGCAACTATCGCCACGGGGGCCGAGTCATTTTTCGAGACAGACTGACAAGCGGAAGGCGCCTTGAGAGCCACCTCATCAAGTATTTCATCAAGAGTCTGCTCGTAAGGTCGCAGGCTTTCTATCTCTTTCTGCGCCTTACGGAGCTTGGAAGAAGCGACAAGCTTCATCGCCGAGGTAATCTTCAGCGTGCTCTTTACAGACGATATTCTGTCCTTTATTTCCCTTAGAGAAGCCATATCCTAACTATTGTGAGAAAGGAGCCCGCACACTGAAGCCGCTTCCTGTCTGATGACGGATGTCTGCTCATCCCCTACCTTGCCGGAACTCAAATCGTCCAGTATGTCAGAATGTGTCGAACGCATACGGTCAAGGAACAACTTCTGGAAATCAGCGACCTGCTCCACGTCAATATCTGCCATAAGCCCCTGTGTGCCGCAATAGAGCACAGCTATCTGCTCCCCTACAGGCATAGGGCTGTATTGAGCCTGAATCAACAGACGTTCGTTCTTACGTCCCTTGTCAAGAGTCATCGCAGTGACCTTGTCCATATCGGAAGAGAACTTGGTGAAAGATTCAAGTTCGCTGAACTGCGCCTGATCTATTTTCAAGGTTCCGGCCACTTTCTTCATGGATTTGACCTGTGCCGAACCTCCGACACGGGATACCGATATGCCGACATTGATGGCAGGACGGAAACCGGCATTGAAAAGCGATGATTCCAGATAAATCTGTCCGTCGGTGATAGAAATCACATTGGTCGGAATATACGCAGACACATCTCCGGCCTGAGTCTCAATAATAGGAAGCGCAGTAAGAGAGCCTCCGGCCTTCACCTTGCCTTTCAGACATTCCGGCAGATCGTTCATCTGCTCGGCCACCTCCTGCTGGCTGATTATTTTGGCAGCTCTCTCAAGGAGTCTGGAATGAAGGTAGAACACATCTCCAGGATACGCCTCTCGTCCGGAAGGACGGCGAAGAATCAATGATACCTCACGATAGGCCACAGCCTGCTTCGAAAGGTCATCATATACCACAAGAGCGTGGCGTCCGGTATCGCGGAAATATTCTCCGATAGCCGCACCGGCAAAAGGAGCATAATACTGAAGGGCGGCAGGATCTGCGGCAGTAGCAGCCACTACGATTGTATAGTCCATGGCACCTTTGGCACGAAGAGTCTGAACAATAGAGGCCACAGTGGAACCTTTCTGGCCCACGGCTACATATATGCAATAGACCGGCTTCCCTTTCAGGAATTCGCTTCGCTGATTGATAATGGTATCGATGGCGATTGCCGTCTTTCCTGTCTGACGGTCTCCGATAATCAGTTCTCGCTGTCCGCGTCCGATAGGAATCATCGCATCCACAGCCTTCAATCCTGTCTGCAGAGGCTCTGTAACCGGCTCACGGAAAATCACTCCCGGCGCTTTACGTTCAAGCGGCATTCTTACCGTATCGCCCTTGATTTCGCCCATACCGTCCAGAGGCGTTCCAATCGGGTCAACAACTCTTCCGACAAGCCCTTCTCCCACCGGAATACCAGCTATTCGGCCGAGTCTGCGCACACGCATTCCCTCACGGACGAGATCTGTCGGTCCAAGAAGCACTGCGCCTACATTGTCGACTTCAAGGTTCATCGCTACGGCCTTGACTCCGCTGTCAAATTCGAGAAGCTCGCCTGCTTCAACGTTGACGAGACCGAAAATACGCGCCACGCCATCACTGACAGTAAGCACTTTACCGACCTCCTCATACTTCAGCGAACTGTCTATTCCCTTGAGCTCGTCAAGGAGTATTTCCGATATTTCACTTGGTTTTATATTATTCTGTGCCATAGAACATATTACACAATTCTTGTATTGAACTTCACGAACTGGCGGCGTATGCTGTCAAGCTGATGCTGCACGCTCGCGTCGAGGATATAATCGTCATCCACGATGACCTGAAAACCCCCTACTATCGATGAATCCACCTCACACTCACAATGAACCTTGCATCCGAGTTTGTCTTCAAACATCCTGCATATTCTCTTCTTGAGCTCTTCGGAAGACGGCACGGCGGTAATCAGCCGTACACAGGCCTCCCCTTTCGAATGATAATACATGGACACGAAAGAACTCAGAACGAATCTCACATCCTCAAGCCGTCCGTGCTTCTTGAGCAACAGCACAAAGCGCTCAAGCTCAGGCTCCAGAACGACAGGACTGGGCTCTGTGCCGGAAAGCAATCTGCGGACCTGCGCACACACCCTGTCTCCACCGCCGGTCTGCAGGACATATTGCAGGAAAGCGGTTGCATAGCGTGTGGATATGATTCCTGTATTCATCAGTTGTGCATTTGAGTGTTTTCAGCCTCACTAATAAGCCTCTCCACAAGAGAGACCTGCTCCTCATCCTTATCCAAGGATTTGCGAACAACTTTCTCGGCCACTTTCAGGGACAGCATGGAAACCTGACTGCAGATGTCGCGCATAGCACTTTCACGCTCAGCCTGAATCTCCAGCTTGGCATGCTCCAGAATTTTGGCAGCCTCATCCTCTGCCTGTTTCTTGGCAGAAGCTATAATTCTCTCTCCTGCCTGAGATGCTTCCTTAAGCATACGACTCTGCTCAAGCTTGGTTTTTTCCATCAGAGCATCATGCTCCTGCGCAAGACCGGAAAGACGCTTCTCCGCCTCATCGGCTTTTTTGAGAGCATCCTCAATTCGGGCGCTGCGTTTGTCAACCATCGACGTGATGGCCGGGAAACCAAACTTTGCAAGTACGAAGAACACTATCGCAAAGATGAGTGTCATCCATACAAGGAGTCCAAAATCAGGTGTAATCAGAGACATCTTTTACTTCGCTATGAGGCAGACAAGGATAGCAAACAGACTTGCACCTTCAATAAGTGCTCCGATGATGATGGCGGTCAGACGATAATGATCGGCATGCTCAGGCTGACGTGCACTGGCCTCAAGGGTGGCCTTACCTATTTTACCTATTCCGAATGCTGCAGCAAAAGCAGCGATGCCGGCGCCAATAGCTGCACCGAGTCTTCCCAAAGAAAGAGTAGCGGCTGCTTGAAGAAGAATTGTAGAAAGTAACATAACTATTATAACTTAAATTGTTTATTCTTTTGCGGGTTTCTGTCTTGAAAGGCCTATGAACACCGCTGAAAGCATAGTGAACACATACGCCTGGACAAAAGCAACGAGCAATTCCAATATATCCATAAAAACGCCTATCAATATGGCGATAACACTCAGTCCTCCGTTGACGAGCGGTCCCATTTCCGCAGTAAGGAAAATTACGGCCACCACGCCAAGTATCATGAAATGTCCGGCAAGAATATTGGCAAAGAGCCTGACCATCAAGCTGAACGGTTTGGTGAATATTCCTATGATTTCTATCAACGGCATAAGAGGTAGCGGGACCTTCAACCATGTCGGCACATCAGGCCAGAGAATGTCTTTCCAGTAGTGCCGGTTGCCGAATACATTGACGGCCACAAAAGTGCACATTGCAAGGACAAATGTAACGGCAATATTGCCGGTGACATTGGCACCTCCCGGAAAGAAAGGGACGATTCCCATGAGGTTGTTGATCAAGATGAAGAAGAACGCTGTCAGAAGATAAGGCGAATAACGCCTGTAGTCAGGCCCGACACACGGTCGAATAATATCCATCTCTACCATCGTGACAAGCATCTCCATTATACCGGAAACACCCGTAGGCGCCTCTTTGAGAGCATCATGTTTGCGATACCATTTCGTCGTGGAAAGCACTAAAATCAACAGTATGGCACAATTGATCATCAGTCCGAGAACATTCTTGGTAATCGAGAGATCAACAGGACGAATTTCAGAGCCGTCCTGACTTTTTTCCACTATCTTTCCCTTGTATTCGCTGTCCTCTCCGGCAATGCTGTATCCACGATACTCCCCGCCTTCGCTCAGTTTGGAAGACATGAAGCAGGCGGCCCCGTTGCCACTGCGGCTGAATACAATTACCGGCAGCGGGATAGCGATGTCTTTACCGTTGACGGTGGTAATATGCCACTCGTAGGAATCCCCGACATGGCCGTACAGATACTCATCCATATCAAACTCCGCTGCCTTCGCCGTAAGCGGAAGCATACACAGAAGCATTGCTGCAAGATATTTGAGTATTCCTTTCATTTTTCAATACATACTGTAACCTCTCCCCCGTCAACCCGGACCAGTCCGCACCTTATGTCGATCGAGCCGCTGACTCCGTCCATGGATTCCCAGGAAATGCGTCCGCTCGTAAGACTCGATATGATAGGTGCATGACCGGGCAACACCTCAAAAGGGCAATAGGTACCAGGGAAAAACACCTTGGAGACTTCACCCTCAAAAAGAGTTTCTTCCGGAGAAAGTATCCTCAATATCAGGCTTTGGTTCGACATAATATTTCTTCTCCCTTCTTGATGGCCTCTTCTATGGTCCCGACGTTGAGGAACGCCTGCTCCGGAACGTCATCCACCTTGCCGTCAAGTATCATATTGAATCCCTTGATAGTATCTTCTATGTCCACCATCACGCCCGGCACGCCGGTAAACTGCTCCGCCACGGAAAATGGCTGCGAAAGGAAGCGCTGGACCTTGCGGGCACGATTGACAGTGAGTTTATCTTCGTCTGACAACTCGTCCATACCAAGGATTGCTATTATATCCTGAAGCTCCTTGTTGCGCTGCAGAATCTGCTTGACACGCTGCGCGGTATTGTAGTGCACTTCGCCCACAATATTAGGATCAAGAATACGCGATGTAGACTCAAGCGGGTCCACGGCCGGATAGATTCCAAGCGCCGTGATTTTTCGGCTCAACACGGTAGTGGCGTCAAGATGCGTGAACGTGGTCGCCGGCGCCGGGTCAGTCAAGTCATCGGCCGGCACATAAACCGCCTGAACGGAAGTTATGGATCCATTCTTGGTGGATGTGATGCGCTCCTGCATCTGGCCCATCTCCGATGCCAGGGTAGGTTGATATCCCACGGCGGAAGGCATACGGCCAAGAAGTGCCGACACCTCAGAACCCGCCTGGGTAAAACGGAAAATATTGTCTATAAAGAACAGAATATCCTTAGGACCGTCAGCACTGTGGCTGTCACGGAAAGACTCCGCCATGGTCAATCCTGAAAGAGCAACGGAACTACGCGCTCCTGGAGGTTCGTTCATCTGTCCGAACACCATGGCTACCTGAGATTTCTCAAGTTCCTTACGGTCTATCTTGGAAAGGTCCCATTTGCCCTGCTCCATCAACTTCTCGAACTCCTCTCCGTACTTGATTACGCCTGACTCTATCATCTCGCGCAGAAGGTCATTACCCTCCCTGGTACGCTCTCCCACTCCGGCAAACACGGAGAATCCATTGTGCTTTTTGGCGATATTGTTGATGAGCTCCTTGATAAGCACGGTCTTACCAACTCCGGCACCGCCGAAAAGTCCGATTTTACCGCCTTTCAGATACGGTTCAAGAAGGTCAATGACTTTAATGCCGGTAAACAGCACCTCCTGTGACGTGGTAAGATCCTCAAACTTCGGAGGCTCACGATGTATAGGCAGAGTGGATTCCGACTTAATCTCGCCAAGACCGTCGATGGCATCACCCATAACGTTAAGGACACGTCCGCGAATCATATTGCCGACAGGCATCTCGATAGGCTCTCCTGTAGATATCGCCTCGATACCACGCTTAAGGCCGTCCGTGGAGTCCATGGCAACACATCTTACGGTATCTTCTCCGATATGCTGCTGCACCTCAATAATAAGGGTTCTCCCGTCCTCACGCTGCACCTTCAAGGCATCATAAATGGCCGGCATACTCTTGACGTCATCAAAATGGACATCAACTACCGGACCTATAATCTGTGATATTATTCCCTTTATCTCTGCCATTACTGTATCATTACTAACTTGGTAGGCAAATTTACAAATTAATTCAATGCGTTATCCTTCTATGTTGAATCAATCTCTCTAAATACAAAAAATTGAGACAAAAAGCAAATCAGCCGCCGCATTTGCGCCTACAATACCATTCACCCGGGCACAAAAAAAGAAGTCCCGACTGAATGTTACTTCAATCGGGACTTCCGAAAAGCG
>SAMEA104315429__coassemble_1903_pt1 | contig 9476 bp, 10 predicted proteins | sample SAMEA104315429__metabat2_high_PE_047 | metagenome-assembled genome bin SAMEA104315429 (sample SAMEA104315429) | gut metagenome | biome: Monkey gut; feature: monkey-associated habitat; material: faeces | place: China | collected 2013 | reverse complement strand
TTATACCAGTAATAATCTATAAACCCGAGTCAACCTAAATCAGGAAAGTACAGAGAAGCCTGTTTTGAGCACCGAATGCCTCAGAAAACGCGTCGCGTACCGTAGGAGGGTATTTTCGGTACCGAATATCCCTTCCGTACCGTAGAAGCCTGTTTTGAGCACCGAGTGCCCCTGAAAATGCGTCGCGTACCCCAGGAAGCCTTTTTGAGCACCGAATGCATCATTCGTACCTTGTGTATTACGCATAGATTTTCTGTAGTCTAAAAAGAAAGCATTTCACCAACAGATCACCAACAGATCACCAACAGATCACCAACAGATCACCAACAGATCACCAACAGACCACCAACCGCTCACCAACCGAAAAATGACCATTATATCATAAAAATACGCCCCCCCCCCTTGCAGTCACTGCGAGGGGGGGGGTTCTTAACCTAAACTTAAACTATGAAAAACTTCAATGCAAAGATATATACTTTTTTTGTGTTTCCAAAGAATTAATTGAAAATATCTTTATTTTAACAAAAAATAACAATTTCCGCTTTTTTGCTTTAAAAATAAAAGAACAGAAGTCTTTTCTCTTTCTTTTATTTACTTTTTTCGCAATGTATTATTTTTGTCGAAAACGCAGTGCTATGAAAAATGTCAGATTTTCTGTCGGGGACCTGCGAGGCTGGATTCCGACAATTTTGAAAAAGTTTGCCTATATTCCTCTGGTCATGCTGAGTATGGTGTGGTGTGTCTCGTGTGACGGACTTTTTATGACGGCGACAGGGGAGTTGAGTGTGTCTATAGCTCAGGAAATGGTGCTTCCCGAAAAAGATAATGCGTCCTTGTCCGGTGGGTCGAAAAATCTTTTTCCGGATAAAGATGATTTTATCCTTGATATAAAGAATTCGGGTGGTAAATCCATTTACTACGGGCGGTTCGGGGATTCTCCCGAAAAATTTGACCTTAAACCGGGGAGTTATACCATAGGTGCAAAATCATGTGAATTCTCAAAGCCGGAATACGAACGGCCGCAGTTCGGAGATACGCAGGTGGTGGTCGTCAAGGAGCATCAGGCAGCCAATGTCAGACTCTTGTGTCATCAGCTCAACAGCGGGCTCAGGCTGGTGGCGGATGAATCTCTTCAGGAGTCTTTTCCTGACGGGCAGTTTGTCCTTTCTTGTGAATCAGGGAGTCTGGAGTGTGAATATGGAGAGTCCCGGTATGCGTTCTTTAATCCCGGCAGGGTCGCTGCGAGTATCAGGTGCGGGTCTGATGTCAAGGGAATGTTCAGCCGTCAGTTGGCAGAAGGACAGATGCTCGAAGTGCGCATCTCGGCCGGAGAGGACGCTTCGCAGGGGAGCCGTGTGTCCATCCAGATAGACAGCAGCCGCGTGTGGAACAGGGAAGACTTGATATTCGGTGATAGGGATGCTTCGTATATTGAAAATGCCTATTCCATCGCGGAGGCCAGGGATTTTGTTCCGCAAAAGGCCGTCTGGGTCTATGGCTATATCGTAGGGGTTGCTACCGGGACGGGGAAGTTCTCTTTCGAGCCGCCTTTTTCGAAAAACACCAATATCATACTCGGCCCGAGATCCTTTACTGATGAGTCCAAATATTGCCTTAGCGTAGAACTTCGCTCCAAGGGTATAAGAGAGGAGTTGAATCTGGCGGACAATCCTTCCATGAAGGGCAGGCAGCTGTATATAAAAGGAGACCTGGTAGAATCCTACTACGGAATACCAGGCCTCAAAAACATTACTGAATATCAGTTTGATAAATAGCCCGCTCTGAAGGGTCAGAGCCTTTTTAGAATCTCCTCTGTCTGTGCTTCGTACCCAGGCTTGCGCAGGAGAGCGAACATGTTCTTCTTGTACGCTTCTACGCCAGGCTGGTTGAATGGATTGATACCGAGGGTATAGGCGCTGACTCCGCAAGCAAATTCGAAGAAGAAGAACAGTGCGCCGAGATTCTCTTCATCCACCTTGTCGATGCAGAACTCTATCTGAGGGACACCACCGTCGATATGGGCCAGTTTGGTGCCGAGTTGCGCCATGGCATTGCAGTGCTCTACCCTTTGACCTGCGAGGTAATTGAGCTGGTCAAGGTTCTGGGCGTCGCTTCCTATGACTACTTCACGGTTAGGCTGTTCTATTTTCAGAGTGGTCTCGAACATGATTCTGTCGCCTTCCTGGATGAACTGTCCCATGGAGTGAAGGTCGGTCGTGCATACTACCGAAGCAGGGAAGATGCCTTTGCCTTCTTTGCCTTCCGACTCTCCGTAAAGCTGTTTCCACCATTCTCCGAGATATTGGAACTTGGGGTTGAAGGTGACGAGAATTTCCACTTTCTTGCCGAGTTCGGAATAAAGAAGGTTACGCATGGCGGCATATTTGACAGCTTCGTTGTCCTTGGAGCGCACCAGAAGGGCTTCTCTTTGTGCGGCGGCTCCATGAAGCATGGCTCTGATGTCGAAGCCTGCAAGCACTATCGGAAGGAGTCCTACTGGAGAAAGGACGGAATAGCGTCCTCCTACATTGTCCGGCACGACGAATGTTTTGTATCCTTCCATATTGGCGAGCGTTTTGAGCGCCCCCTTATGTGCGTCCGTTATGGCTACAATCCTTTCTCTGGCTTCCTGCTGTCCGTATGTCTTGTCGATATGTTCTTTGATGATGCGGAAAGCTACTGCCGGCTCCGTCGTGGTACCTGACTTGGATATGACGACACATGCAGCGTTGCGCTGAGCGGTGAGGTCCATGAGTTCCGCGAGATAGTCTTCTGAAAGATTGTTTCCGGCATATACGATTTGAGGAGTGTCTTCAGCACGGACAAAACCGTGGGAGAGAGCCTCTATGGCGCAGCGTGCCCCTAGATAAGAGCCTCCGATACCGATGACTATCACGAGGTTGATGCCTTTGGCCTTCCACGAATCACGTATGGATTCGAAATCGCAAATCAGCGATTCGGGAATATCTACTGGAAGCGTCTTCCAACCAAGGAAATCGCTGCCGGCACCTTTCTCGCTTTGGAGAACGTCGAATGCGTCCAGCGCCTTTCCAAGATACCTTTTGTAATCCGCTGCATTGATAAATGAACTGCAGCCTTCGATATTGACCTTTACCATATTTTGATTGAATTGATTATTTTACAGATTAATCAAACAAAGATAAGAATAATATTAATATTAATACGCTTTCTTGCGATTGATGTCAAATTGATGTAACTTGTGCTTCTTGTTAAAATAGTGCGTGGTATGAATAAAGCATTTTTGTCTGTGGCTTTGTTGGCCCTTATGATGATTCCGTCGCGGAATGCGGACGCTCAGATGATGTCCCCGAGAGTCAACAGGGACAGCTTGAACAATCTTACGGCGGCTGATTATTCCGACATGAAGGCCAAACTCGGTATTCGTGAACTGCGGCCCGGGAAGGACGGCTATTCCACGGACCCCGCTATCGGAGCCAATTATGATGAGTTTATAGCCAATCCTTATTTGAATTATCCTGATCCTCTTGTCACTTTTGGCGGCAGGACGGTCAAGAATAAGAAAATGTGGCACGGAGTACGTCGTCCCGAACTTGTTCAAGTATTTGAAGATGAGTTTTACGGGCATCTCCCGGAGAATCTTCCGGGTGTCACGTGGAAGGTTGTTGAGGAATCGCATGTGTTGATGGGGGATATCCCGTGCATATCACGCCAGCTTGCCGGTGTGGTGGACAATTCTTCGTGCCCGACGATAAACGTAACTATCCGGGCTGAAATCGTGTGGCCGGAGAATGCCCGTGAAAGCATTCCGGTGATTGTGGAATTCGGTTATACGATGGGCGGATTCGCTATGCCTGCCGGTCAGGGACCGAAGCGGAAACCTTGGAAAGAGCAGGTGGTCGAGAGAGGATGGGCGGCTTGCACGATAGTCCCGACTTCTTATCAGGCGGATGGCGGACATGGATTGCGAAACGGTATCATAGGTCTGTGCAATAATGGAGATTTCCGTGATCCTGATGATTGGGGCGTGCTTCGGGCATGGGCCTGGGGAGCTTCCAAACTGGTTGATTATTTTGAGACCCAAGCTCAGTTCGATGCCACCAAAGTGGCCGTGGAGGGCAATTCCAGATATGGTAAGACTGCTCTTGTCGCAACTGCTTTTGATACTCGTATAGCATCGGCCTTCGTGTCTTCTTCCGGAAAGGGAGGTGCGGCTCCATGGAGACGTTACTGCGGCGAGACAGTGGAAAATATTGCTGCGAGCAGCGAGTATCATTGGATGGCCGGCAATTTCCTTAAGTATGCCGCAGAACCGCTTAATGCTGGAGATATGCCTGTGGATCAGCATGAATTGCTTGCACTTTGCGCCCCGCGTCCGATATTGATTTCCGGAGGATTGCCGTCGGCTGACAAATGGCAGGATATAATGGGCATGTTCATGTGCGCGTCTCTTGCATCTCCGGTATATGAGTTGTTTGGAGCAGGCGGGCTCAAATATGGATACGGAGAGTCTTCCGAGGGCATGCGCGCTGATATTTTCCCTGGTGTCAATGTGGGGCTGATGGGAGGCCGGCTGGCTTTCAGGATGCACGACGGTGGACATGAGCCGGGACCGAACTGGCCATATTTTCTTGACTTTTTCGACAGGTTTGTCGTCAAAAAATAAGAGACCGGCCAATATTTTTTGGCCAGTCTCTTACGTCGATGGTATTGTCAGGAGTCCTAAGGCTGCTTATTGCTTGCTTATAAGCTCCTGATAGTCTTCCATTGAGCGGCGGATGACGTCCTTGGCTACGTCCGCGCCGTAAATGCTTATAAACTGCATCCGTTTCTTGGTCTCTCCGGGGATGTCCTTGTATGTGGTGAAATAGTGAATCAGCCTGCGGGTGATATTCAGCGGCAGTTCTTCAATGTCGTTATATAGGCCATATACGGCATCGTTCTTGAGCACGGCGACTATTTTGTCATCAGCCTGATTGTGGTCCAGAAGTCTGAGTCCTCCTATCGGGCGGGCTCTTACGATAATGTCTCCGTGAGTCACGTCCTTTTCCGTAAGCACACAGATGTCAAGAGGGTCCCCATCGCCTTCAATATCGTATCTGGCAAGGGCGGTGTTGGTGAGTTCCGCCATCCTTACAGAGCAGTAAGTCCTTGGTAGAAAACCATATAATGAAGGTACTATGTTGGAGAATTTCTGCGGTCTGTCCAGTGACAGATAGCCTGATTCTTTGTCTACTTCATATTTGACGGTATCCGTAGGTACGATTTCGATGAAGGCCCTGACCTCGTCCGGAACATTGTCTCCGAGACTTATTCCGTGCCACGGGTGCGACTTGTGCGAATTGTTGTAATTCATATGCGGTTCTTTTAGAGCATCAAATATAGTAATTATTCACAAACTCTCATTGTGGGTCGACGTCCATATAGCAAAAAGGAGGCAGTGAAGCCTTGATGGATGCCTTGGCCTCAGATAGGGGCTGGTCCCTTCGGATGAAGTGTCTGGATGCCAGTTTGCCGTCCGCAGTCCTTATATCCACCATACGGGTGAACGGAGGGAATCCGAACTCCCGCCTTTCTTTCAGCATGGTTTCGTAGTTCCTGTCTTCGCTGAAAATGTCCACCAGAGCGGTCTGAATCACAAGATTACCCCCATTTCGGCAGCACGTGCTTTCAAGCATGGCCACGATTTGCTGCATACGCTCGTCATAGCGGAAATCATCCTTGTCGGCGAGTGCATCAATCTGAATCACGGCAGTCAGGCAGGCATCTCCATTCCCGTTTCTCTTAAGTTCGGACAGGGTCAATACATTTACCTCTCTGTCTGGGAGGAACTGCCGGATCTGTGATGAGAGTTCTTCCTGCTTTTCCCATCCTCTCACCAGACAAATCCTTCCTTTGCTGTGGCTGATGCGTTCCAAAAGCTTGCGCGAGAGGTATCCCGGCATGCCGTTTTTCTTTTTTTCTGCCTGGATGTCGATAAATTCCGTGTGCGGGCTGAATCGCGAAGAAAGTTCCCCCTTGATATTGTATTTACCTGTCTTGCAATTATATATGCTTTCCAGGGATGGGCGGGATGAGCCTAAAATTACCTGACAGTGGTGAATCGTGCCAAGGAATACGGCACAATCTCTGGCATTGTACCTGGGTGCTGGCTCGGTCTGCTTGAAGGACTGATCCTGCTCTTCATCCACTATGATGGCACCGAGACTACTGAACGGCAGAAAAATGGACATCCTTGTGCCTGCAACGCTAATCGGCTCTCCTCTGCGAAGTGCTGCGCTTACACCGGTGATGAATGCATCCGTTTTCCCGTGATGAACCACTGTCTGGATGCCGGCCATATTTGCAACCTGCTCGCATAGAGCTGTTTCCGGAGAGAGAAGCAGGGCCTGGCGTCCGCTGTCGCTGCACTCCTGCAGGACGGTGTGATAGTAATCGTATCGGTCCGGTCCTGTGACCAGAATCGGCTTATATGTGAGTGTGTCGTTGTTCTTTGGCCCGGTATTACGTATAGGGTCGGATGCCGGCAGAGAGGCGGCGATTCTGTCCCTTTCCTGTCTTAGCCGCAGCATGACGCTTTCGCGGTGTCTTTTGGTAAGGTCGGCATCAATTGCATCAAGCCGCTTTCTGAGCCTTTCTTCCCTTGCGGCCGCGGCAATCTCTCCATTGAGTTTTCCTGCGGGGTATGCTGCCTTGAACACTTCTCCTATTGTGCAGGCATAATAATCCGCGATGAACTCCCAGAGCCTGAGTTCCATGTCTCCTATTGTCGGGAGGTCTTTGCGGACGGAACTTATCTGCTTGACAGATGCCGGGTTAAGGTCGGGCGTGCAGGATGTGTTGTAAACTATGCCATTGTAGCGGCGTCCTGCGAAGACTACGCTTACGATCTGTCCACGATGCACCGGCTCCTCGCAGTAGTAGAATGGTATCCACTGCAATTTAAGGGGGAGTACTACCTGTATGAAGTGCCTGTCCATGAGGTATGGGCAGATTAGTCTGTCGTGCCTTCCGATGCGGACTTGGCGAATTCCATCAGGGATTCGGGGATATGGCAATAGCCGTCAGGATGCTTGTCCAAATAGTCCTGATGCTCGTCTTCCGCACGGTAAAAGTTCTTCAGCGGCTTTACTTCTACGGCCAGCGGTCCTTTTAGCTCGCCGGAAATCCTGTCATAAATCCTCTGTATGGAAGGAAGATCTTCGGGGTCTGAATAGTAGATGCCTGTGCGGTACCGGGTGCCTTCGTCGTTGCCCTGCCGGTTGACGCTCATGGGATCTATCGCTCTAAAATATAGTTGAAGTATCCTTTCGAGACCGATTACATCAGTTTCGTAAGTGACATGTACTGCTTCAGCATATCCGGTGGAATCGGTATATACTTCTCTGTAGGTGGGGTGGAAAATGTTGCCGTTGGCATAACCTACCTCGGTGGAGACCACGCCGTGGATAAGTTTCAAGTAACGCTCGGCTCCCCAGAAGCAGCCGGCTGCTAAGTAAATGTCTTTTCTCAACTGTAAAAACTATTTGGAATCGGCTTTCGCCTGGAACTTGGCTATGTCTATGATAAATCTTTCGTGGACGCCCTCACCGATGAGCCCGCGCTCGTCATAAGCGCTCACTTTGAATGTGAGTTTGCGGCGGTCAACCTCCACAAGCTCCGTCTCGGCATGGACCTTCATTCCTGCGGGAGTGGCGGCGCAATGCGTAACGTTGACAAGTGTCCCTACCGTACTCTGTCCGTCTTCCAGATACGGCTCGACGGAGAGGACTGCTGTCTTCTCTATCAATGCTATCATTTGTGGGGTTGCATATACCCTTACGAGACCGCTGCCGACATTCTTGGCGAGTTTGTCTTCGGTGACGAAGTCTTCCTGATATCCTTTAATTCCGTTCTGAACCATATCTTTTGCCCTAAATTACCGTACAAATATAGACTTTTTCGGATTATCGGCAAAAGGTTTTTTCATGTATGACAGAAATAAAAGTGTCCGCTGCGGGGCGGACCTTGGAGATAGTCGGAAAGGATACTTTTAGTCTGACAGTGATTCTCTACCTGTTGGCAATGGCTTCCATCGCCATTAAGAAAGAATTGTTCTCAACCAGCATCTTCAGGAATTCCTTGGTGGCGTTTTTACAATAGGTGCCTTTGAGAAGATGGAATGATCCCTGCATTTCGGAGTGCGGATGGTCCAGACTTATGGCGACGAAATCCTTGTTGCTGTGGATTGTGGCTCCTGAAAGTAGCGTTACGAGGTTGGTTCTGGAGACCATATCGAGAAGCATGCTGAGGTCGTTGATCTCCAGACGGACATCGAATTTAAAGTTCTGGCCGTAAAGAAGACTGTCGAAGGCATTTCTTGCCTGCAGCCCTTTTGCCGGCAATACGAGCGGAAGGTTTTCCAATTCCGCCAGACGTATTCTTTCCTTTTTTGCGACAGGGTTATCTTTTCCGGCGATGACACAGAGATTGCTATTGAACAGAATGTGGGAATCAATGTCGTCGTAGCTCTGTAATGGCTTGTAGGACAAAGCCACATCCAACTGGCCGTGCTCAAGCATCTCCATAAGATTCTCCATTGAACGGCAGTAGATCTTGAGCTTGATGCCGGGGTATTTCTTCATGTAGTCTCTTACGGTGTCGGCCAGTAATGGACAGAATGTGTAAGTGGCACCTACGTTTAATGTGCCGATTTTGAGTTGGCGCACGTCATTCATCCGCTCGGCGCTTGTATCCACGTCTTTCAGGACTTGTTTGGCGTATGGCAGATACTGCTCCCCGTAGTCGCTCATGGACACATGCCTTGAGTCTCGGACAAGCAGTTCCACACCAAGTTCCTCTTCCAACTGTTTGATCTGTTGCGAAAGAGTGCTTTGGGAAATGAACAAGGCCTTGGATGCTTCGGAGAAACTGCGAAGCTCGGCGACTTTGACGAAATAGCGTAGTTGTCTGAATTCCATTACTTCGTTACCTTAAAAGAAAAATTCTGAAACAGCAGTATTGGCAGCATCACACCGACCACCATTGCGATGATGGTTACCATACAGGTCATCCAATTGAACCTCAGCAGGTACAGGTAGTGCATGAATGTCGGCTCTGAGAATGATCCCAGACAATGCAGTAAGGATTGTATCGTACGGTAGGCGTACATCCCCGGAACCATTGGAAGGAGGGCAGGAAAAGAGATACACTCTGCCGGCGTCTTGATTATCTTAGCTGCCGGCAATGCCAGAAAACCAATGACAAGAGCGCCCAACATACTGCCGACGGTCAATTGAAAGCCATAAATATTCATCAATACATAGCGGGTCATATGTCCTGCAGCGGCAATTGAAGCGCACAAAGGAAACACCCTCGGTGACGGATTGCTGATACTTGAGAAGCCTATCGCCGCTATAGCGGCAAATATACCGTCTTTTATGATAAGAAAGAAAAGTTCCATTATCATTGCTGTCCACTAAAAGTTGTGGACGTAGTTAAAAGTTAAAAATCAAACA
>SAMEA104315429__coassemble_1211_pt1 | contig 13016 bp, 14 predicted proteins | sample SAMEA104315429__metabat2_high_PE_047 | metagenome-assembled genome bin SAMEA104315429 (sample SAMEA104315429) | gut metagenome | biome: Monkey gut; feature: monkey-associated habitat; material: faeces | place: China | collected 2013 | reverse complement strand
CTAATTATCAATACTTTCAAAGAACTATAGATATATTTTTAGTGGACACTAATGATACAGGATATAAACCATTCTTCAGATTCTTATAATCACGCCCATTCTTAATTGTAAGAATTTCCGACAACTTGTATTCTTTCATAACTTTCTTCGCAACTCATTTATCTCAGCCTCAAGCTTTTCTTTCTGTTCATCCAATGGAGTGATTGGATGGCCCGTCCTCTATTCAATCCATAGGCTTTCACTAGGCGAATATCAATCTCTCTTATTCGTTTCTTTTCTTGTCGATTTGCTTTAGGATGTAACCTTTACTATTGCGTACCGTAAACCGCAATGTCATATAAGCCACAACGGCTGCAATTATAGAAGCTATGGGTTCCGATCATTCCGATGGTAATATTCATGTTCATATTCAATTGAATTTAAGACTATCAAGTTGCTTCATTATCTCCGCTTCCAGCCGGTGACTTTCTTCGAACTGAGCCGTAAGCTCAGCCTTGTAACCAGTCATCCTCTTGTTGAACTCTTCCTCGGTAATATCCACATAGTCAATCTTTATATCGAAGTATTGCCCAGCAGAGAAACTATAGCCCTTTTCCGCAATCTCCTCAAAAGACGGAGTAACGGAGAAATCATCCACCGCCTCCTTGCCACGGAAAGTCTCCACGATCAGCCTGATTTCCTCCGGGCGAAGTTTTGTCTTCTGGTTGCCGTTGTCCTTGATGGTCTCGCCCAACTTGCTTGCATCGATTAGAACCGGCTTCTCAATACCCGACTTGTCGATGAAAACGACACTGACATTCGTTCCAGTATTTGCGAAAATGTTGCTCGGCATACTTACTACACCTCCGAGGAAATGATTGTCGATGAGATGCTTCCTGATTTTGAACGCAATTCCGCTCTTGGCCGTAATGAAACCTGTAGGGACAACGATAGCAGCCTTTCCGCCATCTTTCAGGCTATAAAGAAGGTGCTGGAAGAAGCACAAGTAAATCTCCATTCCGGACTTGTCCTTGTTCGGGATGTTCGGAACACCGGCGAAAAAACGTCCTTTATATGGGTCATTGACCAGATCGCTATGATAATCAGAGAAGTTCAGCTTGAACGGCGGGTTGCTGACTATATAGTCGAATTTCCTCAGCGAGCCGTCCTCATTCTTGTGGAACGGGTGTTTCAGAGTATTTCCCTGAATCACGTGAGTCAGAGAATGGCTCATACTGTTAAGGATAAGATTCAGCATCATCATAGTAGAAGACTTGTCGCTGATGTCTTGGGTATAGACCGAGCAGTTCTGTTCCCCTATTTCGTGAGCCAGAGCAATCACGAGTGTACCAGTACCGGCAGAAGGGTCGTAGCAGGTCACATTTGAGACATTGTCCGCAGGGTTCACAAGCAGCTGCGCCATAATGGATGCGATGGCGTGAGGTGTATAATACTCTGCATAGTTTCCTCCTCCGTTGGCATTGTAGTCCTTGATAAGATACTCGAAGATGGTCGAGAAGAAATCGTACCCTGCTTCGAATGCATCTTCAAACGAGAAACTCGCCACATCTCCAATAAGCGACCGGCAGAAGGCATTTTTCTTCGCTGCACCACCAGAAACCACATCTGAAAGCGGCTTCATAATGGACACTTTCGTCTCATCATCGTTCAGGATATAGAATATCTCCTCATTTTCCTTGGCTATGCTTTCAAGCGTGGAATCGAACAACTCTGCAAACACGTCCTCGTTCTGACGTTTTGCCAAAAATGGTATCAGATGCTCCTTCTTCAGAATAATGGTGTCCAGCATCAGGTCGCACATCTCCTCATAATCATCTTCCGGAAGTTCATCAAGTGCTGCGAAGAAGTCTTCCGCCTGAACAAGTTCTGGCTTTTCTTTCTTCGCCTCATAAATAAACTTGTCATTCAAGAACTTGTACAAAAAAGTCTCGATGATGACAGTATATTCATTGCCGCCTCCGGCCAGGCCATTGTCCACGGTCGTCTTTTTCAGCCTGTCAATCAGTTCATAAGTCTGTTGCTTGATTGTCTCTATATCCATAGCTATCTTGTTATCTGATACTCCCTGTTAATTATATCACTGATATACTGACGCACCGGTCTGTCTGTATTAATGTTCTCCTCCTTGAAATGTCTGGTGACGTATGTGAGAATATTCTTCTTGAAGTATGCCGGGACTTCAAGAATCGCCTGATTATGGAAATATATGTCGTCCAAATCCTGCTTTATGGCAAGCAGAATTACCGTCATCTTCTGCTTTTCTTCCGTCCAGGCATACTGACGAGGTTTTGTGTTGTGTTCTATCTCCTCCTTATCCTTTTCACGTAAACGCTTTTCCACTCTGACGAACTTCGTATCCCCATTATACTTTATTGCCTCCAGAGCATCACGTTCATTGATTCTCTTGATTCTGCGAAGAATGTCATTGACATTTTCAACTCTCTTGTGCATATTGAACTCGTCCTGCTGCTCCATATCCTTCTTCTGGAACAGCCGCATGAATTCCTCAAGTATTGAGCGATATTCAGGATCATCCCTATCAACGCAAGCGCCTAACTGTTGTCTTGCGTGAGCTACCGCCTGCTTGTATTGTTCCTGAATCTCAAGTTCGCCCTCACCGCGCTTCACAAAAGAGAACTCTATGTTTTCAAGTGCAGTGTTAAGCAGTTGCCGAACATTGGATGCCTCATCTGAATTATCTACAAAACCGAGCAAATCCAGCCTGTTCTTTGCGGCTTTGATGAGATTATGTATGTTCTCGACCTCGACAATCCTTTCGCCTTCTGAACCTTGAGAGATGAGCATATTTTGAAGACTCCTCATATCCTCCAGCGCACCGACAATCTTTCTCACACTCTCCCTGTCATCCTCCATATTCAGCTGTCTTGAAAACAATTCCGGATTATCAAGCTCATATCCCGACAGCGCTTTCTTGGCATCTTCAAACCGAGCCTTTGCCTCCTCAATGGTCACGAGCAGTTTGTCTGTATCCTTGAAGTTATCCTTGCCCACCTCGTGTTCCAACTCCGACTGATACTCCTTGTTAGTCTTGCTGTATTCCTCCTCGATATTGGCGAAATCCACAACATAGCCATATTTCATATCTTTATATGGACGATTAACCCGTGTAAGAGTCTGGAGCAAGTTATGCTCCTTGACTATACGATGAAGATACAGTTTCTTGAGCCTCGGAGAATCAAATCCAGTTTGGAGCATCTGGAATACTATCAGCAAATCGATCTTTCCGTCCTTGAACAGTTCAATCCATTTTGCCCTCGTCTCCTTGTCGAAGCTGTCATATGTGATTAGAGCGGCACGATAACAGCCTTTCCGGCAAGGCGACCGCTTGACTTCCATTTCATTTGCGGATATGCTCCTGTAAACGATAGAACCATCTTCATCAGTATAATTATCAAGCTCGCTCTCGTCGGCATACTTTTCAAGAAAAAGCCGGTACATCATCTGCGCCTGTTCCTTGCTGTTGCATACGACCATTCCGCCCAATGTCCCGTCTCCATTTTTCACCCTGAAATCTCTCAAATCCTCAATGACATAATCGAGCAGCGGCTGCACATAGACATAGTGAGAATAAATATCAGTCTCTTTCAGGCTATGAGCCTTTATTCTGATGCTGTTCAGAGCTTCCTGCAGTCTAATCTTATAGTTGGAGCCAATGTCCTCACGTATAAGACGGCGCGTATAGCCGTCCGCAATAGACGCATTGTAAAAATATGTATGGATATATTCCCCGAATATGTCCTTTGTGTTATATTCCCTGCTGATAATAGGTGTCCCGGTAAGTGCAATCTTCACGGCATTCACATCACTCTGAATCAGATTCTTTAGGAAACACCCGTCCGGACTGTAGTTTCTGTGGGCCTCGTCTATGAAATATATTCTCTGAACCGGAACATTGTAGGCATTTTTTGCCAAGGCCTTGGAGTCATTGGAAAACTTCTGGATGTTCACGACCGTTATTTCCGGCTTGCCTTCCCGGTTCTGCGTCGTGAGGCCGCTGCCGATAATCTTTGCGAAATCATCCTTGGTCTGAACAGAATTGACCTTCAGTCCCCTGTATGAGAACTCACGTTGCGCCTGAATCATAAGGTCAAGCCTGTCAACAATGAAAAAGAACTGAGGAACAATGCCCTGCTTTGAATAATAGTCCGTAAGATACTTCACATTGTAAAAAGACAATGCCGTCTTGCCGCTACCCTGCGTATGCCATATTATACCCTTTCTTTTGCCGGAATCAAGGAATTTTTCAATAGCCTTGGTCGCAAATATCTGAGGATACCGCATAATGTGCTTCTGCAGTCCATTATTGTAATCCACGTATGCAATGCCATATTTCAATAGGAACCAGAAGCGCTCGAACGAAAACAGACTGTCGCAGATTCTTTTTGTCGGAGTGTTTGCCCTGCAATTCGTCTGATACTCACTGCTGTTCTTATATTGAGGAACATTGTTGTCCCTCAGAAGAATCTCCTCGTCACTCTCAGAGACCGGCACAATATTTCTTGCCACGGGGAAACTATCCTGACCATCTTCCCGGAAACAATTGTATTTCGTATCCTTTTTCCCGATGGTAGCATAAAAAGCTCCAATTGTAGGCGTGACTTCATTGCAGTCATACTCCATATCGTTGCTGAACACCATAATCTGCGTGATGTTCAAGTACCTTCTGAACACCGGATTCTGAAATCTGACTTTCATCCGTTCCGTCTCAGCCTGAATGCCCTTATGGTTGTTCTCTTTCTTGACTTCGATGAATGCCAGTGGCAGTCCATTGACAAACAATGTTATATCAGGCCTATAGTTATCACCGTTCTTGTCCCCGCAAGCCATTTCCGTAGCGACCTGAAATGTGTTGTTATGGGCAAAGTTGAAAGAAGACGAAAGGTCAATGATACGCTCTTCAGTATTCAATAGCACTTCTTTGTAGAATTGCCGTCCCAGATCATCATTTGAGAGGACAGTCTGTATTCTGGCCAACATCTTCTCAGCTCCGTCTTCTGCCGCATCTGGGTTCAGTCTTCTATATGCTTCCTTAAAATATGGCAGCAGAATGTTCGTGCGTGAATCATAATCCGTCTTTGGTGCATTTACATATTTCGAACATAATCCCTTCTGGGAAACATACTTATATCCCATCCCCATAAGATGCATAATCGTAGGGAACTTCACACGACTATCCTCGCTGAATGATGCCATATAAAACTCTTTTCTGAAATATCCTTGCTTATACAAAAGTAACAAAAAATATTGATACTTGCTTGAAATTAGTAGCTTTACATTATGAGATACTGTCAATAACATTGATAACCACCTAATTTTATAGCAAAACATCAGACAAGTCGCATCTGCGTTCATCATCACTTCAAATAAACCATCTCGAATGTTGTTCTCAACCGTCTGCTTGTCACTACTGACTTTAATGTAACCGTAATTCATAATTAAAAAGGGGGATTGAATAGAACATCTAATGTATCTTATAGGATTTCATCAGTCCGCCAGATGCACTTTATCGGAATTCGGATAGCTGTTTTCTGCATTTTATCGGAATTTATAAATTTTTACTACCTTTGTATCAACAATATAGGCAAAACATATGATTGAAGAAAAACTCATTCTGCAAGTCCTTGCAGAACAAAGGTTCGCGGAAGCATCCGCTATCGCAAGTATAATGTCGAGGCCCTCAGAAAGATTGCCAATCATTTGATCAACAACGCCTGCCAGGAAATTAACTACGACGACATGTCCGGAATCCTCGGTATCAATGACAAGACCTGCAAAAAATACGCAGACTTTCTCCGTCAGGCATTCCTCATCCAAATTCTCACCAAGCACTCCTTTAAAAGTAAGAATCGTATCAGAAATTCTAAAGCATATATCATAGACCCGGGATTCCAGAACAACCGAGAGAACTCGATGGCTGGAGAGAACATAGGCTGGAGATTGGAAAATGTGATATACATCGAACTTCTCCGACGCTGCGCATATGATTTCCGTGATGTTTACTACTACAAAGCCAATCCAAGGGCAAAGGAAGTGGACTTCGTTGTCTGCGACAAAGATAGGGCTCTTGAACTCATTCAAGTAGCCTACGAAATCGACACTCAGAAATCATTCAACCGTGAAACCTCGGCCCTCGTTCAAGCGACAGGACCACTTCACTGCGACAAACTCACCTTGATTGCGTTCTCCCCTACAAGAGACATCGAAATCGATGGCAAAACCATCCACATTATCTCTGCTGTCGAATGGCTCTTATCTTAGACAACTTGTAGTTGCTTTTAAGCTCTCAACAAGTTAAGTGTTGTGCGTCGGTAAATAAAAGCCAGTAGTAAATGAATAGAATAAAAGAAGAACAGCGAGTCGTGGAGCAGATGATACATCTGTACTGCAGGAAGAAGGATGGCAACAAGGAGTTATGTCCTTCTTGTAAAGAATTGCTACAGTACGCTACTGCAAGACTGGAACACTGCAAGTTCGGCGAGAACAAGCCCACGTGCAAGAAATGTCCCATCCACTGCTATAGCCCTCAGATGAGAGAGCGAATACGTAAAGTGATGCGTTGGGCAGGGCCGAGAATGATTTGGTATCACCCGGTTGCCGCCATCAAGCATATCATAAGAGGCTGATGCACCAATATATTAATCTTTAGATAATCTTATGCGGATAATAGGAAACTTACTTTGGTGGCTCTTCGGAGGTCTCGAAGCCGCCATTGGTTATTTCACTGGAAGTCTGGCTCTTGCAGGTACTATCATCGGTATTCCATTTGCGATACAGACATTAAAGATTGGTCTGCTCAGTCTATGGCCTTTTGGTTCTACAGTAAGAGAATCAAACAGCCCAACAGGTTGCATTCGCATTCCGCTGAATTTACTCTGGCTGATTTTCGGAGGACTGTGGGCTTGCCTTATGCATCTGCTCTTCGGCTTTCTCTTATGTATAACTATCATCGGCATTCCTTGGGGTAAACAGCATTTCAAGATGGCCGGGCTTTCGCTCGCACCATTCGGCAAGGATGTAGAGTTGGGATTTTAAATTGCGCTGATGGCGTATTTGCACATGAATTAAGTAACGAAGAATTTCATCGAAATGATGGAAACGGAAAGAATTTTACTCCGCCATTGGCAGGAATCAGATGCAGAGTCGCTTTTCAAGTACGCCTCCGACCTTGACGTAGGACCTCGTGCAGGATGGCCGGCACATAAGTCAGTAGAAGAAAGTCTGGAGATTATCCGGACATTCTTCAATAATGACACGACATGGGCGATTGTCTTGAAAGAAACAGGCGAGCCTGTAGGCTGCATCGGCTACTATACTCATGAGTCCAGCAACATCCCTATTGGAGAAAACGACTGCGAGGTGGGTTACTGGGTAGGAAAGCCTTATTGGAACAGGGGAATCTGCACCGAAGCCTTGAAGCTGATGCTCGACTACTGCATCCACGAGAAGCATTTCGAAAACATCTGGGCAGATCATTTCACCGGCAACCCTGCATCAGGAAAGGTCATGGAGAAATGCGGTTTCTCAGACACCGGCCTATTGAATAGATGCAGCAAGCTTGTAGGTGGCGACAAGGATATGGTTAAAGTGTTTAAGTACAATCCCCTCACCCGGATGATGACTCGATAGAAAGAGCCATTCCTCACGAATATGGTTGGATTGGTCGCTGCTCAATACTCCCCAAGATCTCTATGGCAGGGTGTCTTGCCAATGCAATCGCACTCCTGAGGAATCTTATCAGAAGATTTTCGAGCATCAGAAAGAAATCCTGATTGATGCTTCGGATAGACATATCATTGAAATGATGAAAGACAAGAATAGAGCCGCCAATCAAGTATTGGCAGATATGATGTTTTTCGACTACCTCAAAGAGAAAGTCAGCGAACGGAAGACAAAGACAGGTGCCTACTGCGACCGGTTGGAAAAAGCAACGGCAGGTTTTATCGCTCCCTTTTGAAGAACCACGAGTATGTGTTGCAGACTGACCAGTGTCATGTGACCGTTTCAGGCCTTGCGATTGAATGGCACTGGCACAGGGCTACCGTCAGGGCGTTCCTTAACAAGCTAGAGGAGATGGGATATATTCGTCGGACAAGGTTCGCAAAGAGTGTGGTCATTACCGTGACTTTTGCGTCATTCTCCAGTGGCGAAACTCCTGCCTCTTATACCGGTCAGACAGAGACCGGACTTGCCGATGATTTGGACAAGTCTTTGTCCGAACGGATAAATGGCAATCTGTCTGACGAAGATATGGGAGAGATTTGTGGACAGTATCATGAAGCAGGACTGAAACGCGCCATACGAAACTCACGCTTCGATGATCCGACCGATTTCCTGGAGTTCTTTCACAAGGAACCGGAAGGTGACAAGACTTCACTTTTGGAGGCATCCAAGATAAGCGCCAAGATGATTCCGGACGCCGGAAACGACGGCACGGTCAATAGTTCGAGCGAAACGGATATGCTTGCCATTATAAACGTGCAGCAGTGCCTGCACGTTGACCAAACAGAGGGAAGTATGGGTAACTCTATGCACCACGCGACTACGGTTGTAATCGGTAACTTTCCTCTATAAATCAAATATTCCATAGGAGCGCGAGTCAAGTAAAAGTAGATATGGCATCACAAGTGCGTATGACAATTCTTCTACCTCGTTGTAAGTGGTGGCCGGTTCAAAGAAATCTTTCCAAAAGATAAAAAGGTCTCATTATCAATATAAAGTCGGCAATAATCTTGGTTTATTGCCGACTTTATACTATCATTGCAACGCACTGATAAGTGATGATTATAATGTAAAACAGGCTATATTGGATTATGCACAAAATCACGAGCAGTTTGAAATCAATCAGTTGGTAACGGTACATATTCACTTCCAAACAAGCAGATTTTCAAATTTGTCCCTAATGATGATTTACTGAAAATACATCAAGAACTAAAAGCTAAATTTCCGTTTGCCGATTTTTTCATATACGATGGTAGTATATTTACAACATTCCAACATCATGTATCTATAAATCATGCCATCTATGTTGAAACCAATCGAGATTCTGTAGATTCCGTATTTCTATATTCTTTGTCATAATTCCAAGGTATTCCTGTCCATAACTAAATACTATTCAGTTGTTACCACCTTTCTTACCACCTTTCTTACCCAAGTCCTCGATAGTTTTTATAGACAACAGATAATCGTGTTCCACATCGCTGATGGTGCGTTGCTTGTATTTGCGGTACTCATTGGTGGCGTGTTCCATTGCATCTTCATGAGAAACACTTCCAGAACCTTGCAGAAGTTTCTCTCCAGACATTGTCAGAATCCTATCCAAATAAGCAGCCCAGTCGTTCATGGTCATCGGTTGTTCACGCTCAGCCTGTCGCTCGGCAAAATCCAGATATCCTGAAATCAATTGTCCCATGGCACGAAGTTCTTTGTCGTCAAGATAGTTCTTTGCGGTCTTGGCCTCCATCAATGTAGGATGATTACCCTTGAAAGTCAACAATCCCATAAAATCTTTCTCTGCATCAGCCCGTTCAACGATAAGCTCCGCTGCCGTATGCCCGTGAATCGCATAATGTATCTTGTTCTGAACTTTCTTGAAAAACTCTTGTGACACGGAAGCCCTTGGGTCATAGTCAATACTTGTGGCATATATTTCAAGCACCTGACGATACATCACCTTTTCTGTGGCACGGATATCTCTTATTCTTTCCAAAAGTTCCTTCCAATAGCCTCCACCTCCCAGTTTCTTCAACCGCTCGTCATCAAGCATAAAGCCCTTTACCATATACTCCTTCAAACGCAGAGTTGCCCATTGGCGGAAACGGGTAGCAATGATGGAGCGGACACGATAACCGAGCGCGATTATCATGTCTAAATTGTAAAAGGTGGTCAGATACGATTTCCCATCGGCGGCAGTTGTTCGGAATTTCCGAACAACTGAATCTTCCTGCAATTCACCTTCTTCAAAAATGTGCCTGATATGCTCACTTATATTTGATTTGCTTGTCTGATAAAGTTCGCACATCTGAGCCTGCGTAAGCCACAGTGTCTCATCTTCGAGCTTCACATCTATCTTTGTCTGCCCGTCACTGGCAGTGTATATGATTACTTTGTTCTGTTCGTCCATGATATATGTTTTCCTTTTATAGATTCATATTCGTTACAATCATATAATAAAATAACGGTACAACTATACAGTGATAAAAAACTAATTCTTAATCTGAGATTGAATTGATGCCATCGCATCATTATAATTGGTTTCGACAGCTCCAGATTTCAAGATGCCAGTCTCAAATAATCGCAAAAGAAAATCATTATATGATTCGTCGTGATTCCTGCTGGTCAAATATGTATATATTATTGGAGCCAATACAAGACCGCCATCAACGTATTGAGAGAATTCATCATAAACATTTTGAGGGTCACGTATTCCTAACCGATTGGAGATATACACCTCTGCCGCTACAACAAAAGCCTCGTTTCGACCTTCCCCGTGTTTTTGAGATATCGATTCTTTGCTGCGATAAAAAGCATCACTATCAAGTTCTCCCAATTTTGCCATCAGTTCAGGTGAAAGATAAAGATTATGCAGGTTCTCGTGAATATATATATTCATGAAATTTAATCTCAACTGCTTTTCGATTTCCGGGTCAAGAATTAGCGGAGTGCAGCAAAAAGATTCATCAGAAAGATTGAAAGCATTATCAATATCCAAAACGTATATCTTGGATTGCGTATCAGGTAGAGCTTGTGGAAAGAAAAAATGCGTAAGACTGTCGTTTATTGCTTCCAGCAAATCGTGATTCAAGCTATAATTGTCAATATGGGACTTCAATGTGGGATAGATTGTTTCATTCCAATACTCCGAGTATCCGCTATCGACTAATCGCTGCATGACATAAGCCAGTTGAGGCTGAACAGACAGGATGCCTTTTGCCCACTTAATATCACAAGCCAAACTATCCAGATGCTGAATTGTGAAAAGGCATTTAGAAATATCATCTTTATCTCCGCCTATTTCAGAATAAAGATTACAAAGTTTAGATGCAGAGCAATTTGAATTAATCTCTGCAACATTTGCGATAAAGTCAGGATCCACACATAGTTCAGCAAACCGCGAATCATCTTTGAGATGGTCTATATACTGAGGCGAACACAATAAGTCAAAACATTTAGAGGTGTTGAATACCTCACCGAAAGAATCAACTCCCGGAAGTAAAACGAATAGTATAAAGAATATATAAATCCTTGTTTTAGACATTGCAATATCTTTTATTTTCATGTGCAAATATAGATAAAACATGCGTTCATTCGATCGATGAGTATAGTGCTCCGGGGTCGAGTAGATATATTCCCGCTTGACGGACCGCCAGCTCCGATACTACACAAGGCACGGTACCCCTGCCGCTTCTCTTACCCCAGCACCACGTCAAGCACCATCATCAGAGCGAATCCGAGGGCAAATCCTATGGTGCCAATATTCGAATGCTTTCCCTGGGAATAATCCGGAATCAGTTCCTCCACCACCACATACAGCATTGCACCGGCAGCGAAAGCCAGCATGTACGGCATAATTCCCAGAATGGAAGTAGCCAGAAGAAGGACTAAAGCACCACCAACGGGTTCCACTATTCCACTCAATGCTCCAATGCCAAAAGCTCTCCAGCGACCGTTTCCTTCAGCCCTCAGAGGCATCGAAATAATAGCACCTTCAGGAACATTCTGAATGGCGATACCCAAAGACAAGGCCATAGCTCCGGCAATATTAAAATCTGCAGCCAATGCGCCTGCAATAGCTACGCCTACCGCCATACCTTCCGGGAAGTTGTGGATCGTCACGGCCATGACCAGTTTCGACGTACGGGACAAGCGGCTCTTCGGTCCCTCCGTGCTGCCGGACGGGTGAATATGCGGGGTGATGTAATCAATGAGCAGCAGGAACGCGAATCCGGCCAGCAGGCCAATTGTCGGCGGTACGACTGCAGTTGTTCCCTTCCCCATCTCAATGGCCGGAATAATCAGCGACCACACGGACGCCGCCACCATCACCCCGGAAGCGAACCCCAGGAGCACTTTCTGCAGCATCACCGGCATATCCCGTTTCATAAAGAACACGAACGCCGAGCCCAGGACGGTTCCCAGGAACGGTATCATCAACGCAGCAAGTACAGGGTTCATTTTTTCATCTTTTTTCTCAACGACTCATAGTATTCGTGACGCTTGGGATTCTCCGGGAACCACCCTTTGACAACTCTCTCTTCCTGCTGATGCATTTCGAGGATGCCCCAGAAGCAGGAGAAGGCGAAGCCTCCGAGAATGGTAGAAACAGTCTGATTGGGAACAAACAAAGAGGAGACCGCAACCAAAAGGCCCACAAGCAGCCAGATCCACCAACTCCTCTTGCCCATATAATACTCCATCTTGATAACCGCCGGATGGCAGATACCGATGCTAAAAAATACGGCAGCGCCGACTATGATTCCACTAAAGTGCATTTACAACAAGGTTTTATCTCTGATTCTGCTCCCTTGAGCATTGCCTCAGGTCTGCAATAGACAACCGGAACAACAAGAATCTTTTCCATAGGTGCGAAATTAAAAAATAATCTATAAGCACGCAATAGTTGTTTATCAAATGCCCGGCATCAATATCACACCCCACATGCAATACAACGAAAACAAGCGGATAAAGATTAATGTTCCCTTCCTATGAGACTAAAAGTCTTGATAGACTTAGAGGTCATCCTCTTTTAAGTCTAATCACCTCCGAGCGGGGCCGTTTCGCGCACTGAAGATGCGTCCGGTGGGCAGGAGGCTGTCTACAGTCTGTGGAGTCGGCTGTTCTGCAGGCCTCTGAAAACGCATTCGGTGCAACAGGTGCTGTTCTGCGGGCCTTTGATGATGCGTCGCGTACCATAGAAGGCTGTTTTTGGCACCGAATATCTCTTCCGTACCGTAGTGTACTTTCCTGATTTAGGTTGACTCGGGTTTATAGATTATTAC
>SAMEA104315429__coassemble_678_pt1 | contig 21880 bp, 13 predicted proteins | sample SAMEA104315429__metabat2_high_PE_047 | metagenome-assembled genome bin SAMEA104315429 (sample SAMEA104315429) | gut metagenome | biome: Monkey gut; feature: monkey-associated habitat; material: faeces | place: China | collected 2013 | reverse complement strand
AGGCAGGTTGCCGCCGCAGCGGAGCCTGGCGTACATTTTAGTCGACCTCTTTGTTATGTGGGGAATTTTCAATAAGTTTGCACAAATCAACAGGGGTCTTGCGATGCAAGATTCCACAAGACGTGGATTTCATTTGTATGAAACGCTTTTTGATAATTAATATGGCCTTGTTGATCTGGCTCTCGGCTTCCGCCCAGACTATGGCAGATGACATGAAGACATGGGCCGACGGGTGGAAATACGCTTTTTCGGCAGAAGGCCGCAAGGCATGGGAACCGGAGTTTACAGCACGCCTTTATGCCGGGTTCGTTACGGAAGGCCCTGCCGTTACCGCAGGCGTAAGGATTGATGACAAACGCACGATGGGCCTTATGGTCTGGCAGGGTAACACCTACATAGATGCTGCCCCGGCTGACATCTACTCCGTATCGGCAGGACTGTACATGCGCCGATACTTCCACATTGGTAAGAAAGGTATCGTGGCCTTGTACAGCGATTTTGCCGTGGGAGCAGGCTATATCTATAAAGTTGACGGCAAATACTGGGTTAACACAGAAACCGGAGAAAAGACAGAGCGGGTCGATGAAACCCCAGGCGACGTGGAATTTGCCGCCACCTGGCAGCCCGGCATCCGCTTCCGCATCTGGCGGAATGTCCATCTGTTCCTTGGCCCCACCATTTCTACCAATACGATAGGGCTCCATTTTGGGGTGGGATTTTAATTTATCGGCATAAAACATTCCCCGACATTCCTTCCGGAGTGCCGGGGAAGCAGGAGCCGGAACTGATGTATAAGCTGTTGACAGAGTGGTGGGCAACCTTGATGAATTGGTTGACGCCTTGTGTTAAGAGTCGGATTGCAGTTCTTTCTCGATCAAGGGAATGAGCTTATAGTCGGCCGGGAGCCAGTTCACGCTGTGAAGCATGGCTGCGGAGAGCCAGCGGGCGTCTTCGTGTTCGTTCAGATGGAGGGCCTCCGTGAGCAGTGAGCACATAAAGCAGTGCATTTTGAGGTGGAACTTGGGATAGTCCCATTCAATGGTCGTAAGGAATTTATCGACATTGATTTCCGTGTCGAGCTCTTCCCGAATCTCACGGACCAGCGCAGCCTCGGGGCTTTCTCCCGGCTCAACCTTGCCTCCTGGGTACTCCCAGTAGTCTTTCCACTCGCCATAGCCCCGCTGGGTGGCGAAAACCGAGTCTCCCCGGCGGATGATGGCGGCAACTACTTCGATGGTTTTCATTGGGATAAGGCTGCGGTTACTTCTTGAACAGGACTTTCCAATAGCCGCCGTAGTCCGGGCCGACATGAACGATAATCTGTCTCTCTTGCAGGGATGCCAGATGATATTTTACGGTGTCTTCCGATTTACCAATTAACTCAGCGAGGCCCTTTCGGGTGATCTTAGGGTCGTTGACAATGGCATCAATGATGGTCTGGGCGGTTTTTCCAATTTTCTTTCGGCTTGTTTTCGCTTCTTCCTCTGGGTGAATTCTCTGGGTGAAATTTTCTTTCTCTGGGTGAATTCTCTGGGTGAATTCTTCGTTCTCCGGGTGAATTCTCCGGGTAAGTTTTTCGAAGTCGGCATCCGTCATCCCGTAATTGACGTTAGGGATGGTGGTGTAGAAGAATTCACGGCTGGATTCGAAGATGGGCTTCCGGTCCGGCTTGTAGCTGGGAAGAAGGGCCGTGGCATCCTGAATCTTGCGCAAGCCGCTGCCGCGCTTTTCCATGTAGCGCAGCTGGGAGAAGACTTCGGCGATGACGGGGTTGCGTCGTTTGGAGGTAATCTTTTCCGGCTCCAGGCGGACGGGGTCGAAACCGTCCGTAATGCCTCCGGGCGAGGTGGTCTCAATGCGGTCGTCGTATATGTTGATGGCAACCTCAGATCCAAGCTCGCTGTAGTCGCGATGAATCAAGTGGTTTACGCACATCTCTTCTATGGCTCTCTCGGCATATTCGGGAAGGTTGAGCCGATAGTCCGTGAGTTTGTACCAACGTAGGGCCGTGTTGGCCTTGATGAAGTTTTTGGCCATATCCAGAAGCATGAGCAAGTTGCCCTGGTATTCGGAATCGTTGACGGCATCGGTCTTGACGGTCCCGTTCCATTTGGTGCAGAATACTCTGGACTGGGCGACGGGGCAACGGTCTGCAAACAGGAGACCGGCATTGGTAAGGTGGCCATCATCGGTCACGAGGCCGAAGGAACTGAGCAGGCCCTCTTCCCACACGGAGCCGGAGCGCTTGTTGTATTCGCGCTCCAGGGTGCTGAAGGTATGTTTCTCACGGAGATCATTGGACACGAGTGAATCCCAGCTGCGGTTACTGCCCCGAAGGACAAACTCGAACAGCTCATGGGGCGTTGCCGGGATGCTTTCGTTGCCGCGGCGCACATAGGCAATACGCTTCCCGTCAAGGTTCAGGTAATAGGGTGTCTGGGCTCCGGCCGGGATCTGGAGAACAAGGATAATGCGGCCTTCCGTGGTCTGCACGGGATTCAGAGAATAGACGGGAACAGGGTCAAGGTGCGCGTTAATCTTCTCGCTGATGAATTCAAGATCTTTCTGAGGATTGGCCACGCCCACTACGCGGGCATCGTTGTCAACCCCGAAGAAGAGCGTACCGCCATCCGTATCGGCAAAAGCGCTTACGCTCTTGAGCCAGCTGCGAATCTTCTTCCGCTCAAGCTCTCCCTTGAAATCATAAGCCGTACACTCGGCAATGAGTATGTTGTTTTCTATTCTCATAAATTTCTTATGTCAATTACTTCCGCAGTGCGGTCACAATCTGCAGGGTCACTTTACAAAGGTCGGAATAAAATGCGATGCTGACAAATCTTTGCAAGGTGGGAGGGCTATATTTCTTCCTGTTCCGCCTTCTTTGCATATCGGCGGAGGCTCCTGGACAGGTTCAGCTCCGCTTCCACTTGAGCCAGCAGTTCCTTATGCCGGCGGGACTGCTTCCGGCCGATAACCAGCTTCTGCCCCTTATTGAACGGGAATTGCTTACGGCTTCAGAAGATTGACAGGTGCTAAATGGACACCGTCCTCTCGCTTGTAAGCTCCCCACGGCCGTCTTCCAGAAGCATCTCAGATACACTGAGATATGATAAGCCATAGAGATGCGGCAATCATGACGCCGGCAACAATCTTCTGATAGAGTTTCTTGTTGACATTGCGGATGCAGCGCATTGCAATAAAATTACCCAACATCATCGCGCAGCCAATCATGAGTCCGCTGAGGAATATGTTTCCACTCATCAGGTTGAGCTTTCCATAAACTATCGCCTTGACAATGTGCATAACCGCCGCAGCGGTTGCTTCAGATGCAATATAGCTGACCGGCGCTAGCTCAAGCGTAAGGAAAACAGCACTGCTCAGAGGACCGGAAATACCCAGAAGCCCGTTTATAAAACCTGTCACTCCGCCACCGGCAATCATTGTCATCGGCTTGTGCGGGAGCTGCATCTTGCCCATAATCTTCATCACAGCGAAGACTATCAGGAACGAACTCAGCACAATGGTCATCGGACCTTTGGGGACCTTGGCAAATCCAAATGCGCCCAGTGCCGTAAACGGAACGGCAATAATAAGAAAGCGCCCCACAGCCTTCCAGTCAATCTCCCTCCAGCCCATTCCGACCTTGGACAGATTGCTCAGCATCTGTGCTATGGTAGATACGGGCACGGCCACTTCAATCCCATAGAAATACGTAATCGTCGGCAGCAGAATCATTCCGCCGCCGAAACCCACCGAACCTGACAGCAATCCGGCAACAAAGCCTACAAGTATGAGAATAAGGTACATCATCATGAACCTCCGGGGTCAACGCCCGTCACGGTTCTACAGCGAAGGAGGAAATACCTTCCACCTGACACGCCATATCCCATCATTGAAATCATGGCTGAGAATCTTGAACTCCCCTATTTCCGAAGTGTTGGACACATGGGCCCCAATGCAGGCGCAGTCATCATAGTCACCGATACTCACCAGACGAAGGGTCTCGGACGCATCTCCGGGAAGCTTGCTCAAATCCACAATCCTGGCAGCCTATTCCCTTGATACAAACCGCACGCTCACCGGCACAGCAGCTGCGATGACTTCGTTGACCTTGGCCTCAATCGCAGCCACCTGCTCATCCGTAGGGCAGGAGTCAAGAATATAGTCACATTTGCTTTTCTTCCGCTCCACATGCGCATTGCGCGAACGCGGGCACCCGAACATATTGACCATGGTCCGGTTTAAAATATGTTCCGCTGAGTGAGCCGGCGGAAACTCTTCCTTGTTGTGAGTGTTAAGTACTGGTCCTTCCATAACAAATTTATTCTCTTACACGCAAATATACAAAAATGGTTGGTAATAGCGACGAAGTGGTTGGAGAAGGCCTCCCGCGAGGAGGGGCATTTCTTGGAGCCCGCCACATCCGGTCGATTCATTCCGTACCGTAGGAGGGGGTTTCTGGCACCGAATATCCCTTCCGTACCGGAGAAGCCTGTTTTGCGCACCGAGTGCCTTTGAAAACGCGTCGCGTACCCCAGGAAGCCTTTTTGAGCACGGCACGCATATTCGGTACCAGAGAAGGCCCTCTCCGGTACCGAATGCCAACCACCCAAACACCCGGCACACCCAGCACACCCAACCACCCAGCCACCCAACCACCCAGTCACCACAGCACACCCAGCACTCCGGTACCGAATGCCACAAAGCCAGAAATGGGAAAGGCATTGCCAGCAGCGAATTTATCAAACTGCCAGAAAAGGAGGCCATTGCAAAAGCGCAGCCCGGAATGCCGCCCAAGTCATTCCTTACGGAAACCCCCGGCCTTACTTTATCGCCAACACATAAACTGCAAATGTCTTCGCTGCCACAGAAGTGCTCAGGACATCACCCGTAAAGTCAAGAGGTTGACTCACAGGAATGATTTTATTTGGCTCGTCAAGAGTATTGTCAGCATCAGGGTCATCGCTATGATATGTCACGCATTCCACACCCTTGAGCAGATGTTTTTTCTTGAGTCCGTTGAAGTTCATGACAATTTCCTGCGGCTGGTCAGAAGTGTTCGCGACCTTCACATAGACAAGATTCTTGTCCGCATCCACAACACAGCTTGCAAAAAGCCCGTTCTGTCCGTCAGTTCCAGTGACATTGCGTCCGTCCATAGTAAGACTGAGGACATTCGTTCCCTTGTATGTCGTGTAAAGGTGCTGAACATGCCAGCTGCATGTACGCATACTGCGGAGATTGTCATACCAGATAAGGTCCGGCCTCCACTGCCATCCCTCCACATGGGCAAAGAGAGGAGCATAGGTAGCCATGTGCACGATATCGGCATTTCTCTCAAGACCAGTCATAAACGCTGCCTCCAGAAGCGACGCTTCGAAATGGTTCCATTTCTTGCCGGCTCCATGACAAGCATATTCGCCTGCAAACACCTTTGGTCCATTGCGGTCATAGCTGTCATATCGTGCTCCCTGCGCAAGGAACCATGACTCAGGACGGTAAAAATGCTCATCCACAAGGTCCGCCCCAATCTTTTTCATCTCTGGCCACAGGAAATCGAACTGATCTCCCTCCGAATTCGGGCCTGAAGTTCCAACCAACTTAATTTCCGGATGAGCCTTGCGAATAGCATCCACAAAAGGCTTGAGGTGATCAATATATGTCTGATCCCACTGCTCGTTGCCTATGGCAAGAAACTTGAGGCCGAAAGGTTTCGGATGTCCCATAGACGCCCTCACTGCACCCCATTTGCTGTCCACAGGACCATTGGCAAACTCGATCAGATCAAGTGCGTCATCAATATAGCTCTGCAGTTCATCCACCGGCTGGTGTGCACTCTCGCTGTCATTCTGGAACTGGCATGCAAGTCCGCAGCTGAGCACCGGAAGCGGCTCTGCACAAATATCCTCGGACAGAAGGAAATACTCATAGAACCCGAGTCCGTACGACTGATAATAATCCGGATAATACCTGTATTTGAAAGTGTGCTGCCAGCGGTTCTCGTTGAGCGGTCGGTTCTCTACCGGGCCCACGCTGTTCTTCCACTGGTATCTTGTCTGAAGATCTGTTCCTTCCACGATGCATCCTCCCGGGAAACGGAAAAGTCCCGGATGGAGGTCATAGAGGGCCTGTGCAAGATCCTTTCTGAGGCCATTCTCGCGTCCCATCCACGTATCCGTTGGGAAAAGCGACACATGCTCGATATCTATGGCGTCATCCCCTACCAGAAACACCCTGAGCACTGCTTTCGGGTCTGTCACCTTCGATGTCATCACCACCTCATACTTCTTCCATTCGGACGAATCTATGTTGATTTCAGCAGTTGTGCTTGCCTGAACCTCATCCATTGACGCCCTGTCGATAAACTCCACCTGCAAGGCACCCTTTGTGCCAGGCTTCGCCATACGCGCCCATACGCTGAACCGATAGGTCGCATCCTTTTTAAGTCCAATCCCGAAAAAGCCCTCGTTCTCCACTGCCGTGTACTTGTGAGGATGTCCCGAGCTCAAAAGCCTGAGATAATGAGGGTTACGCTCGAACGGACCATCTTCGCGCACTTCAACATTTCCTCCGACTCTCCATCCCTGAAGATGGTTGGGGAACTCAAATGAACGGTTCTTCACCAGTTCGGCATAAAGTCCGCCATCAGCAGCAAAATTGATGTCTTCAATGAAGATCCCGTACATGGTCGGCTGAATCGGAGCTCCGACCCGTCCCACATCAATAGAAAAATCATTTGTCTGTCCCGACAAAGAGACGGCTGCGACGCTCGCCGCAAGCGACAATAGTGTTTTTTTTGTATTCATATATGGTATAATTAACTGAATTCTACAATTCGACGACAGGCCAACCGTCTTCCGTCCATCTCACTTCCCTAATAAGGAGTTTCGACTGGTAGTCGTAATCTTTATCGTATCCATGCATAAACATGTAGTTCGTTCCTCCGAAATCGACAACCGCACAATGCCCCACACCAGGATAACGCTCATTTCCACTCACCACGACAGTTCCAGCTCCATCCATTAGAGACCGCCCCTCCTTGTCAAGATAAGGACCAGTCACTTTCTGTGAACGTCCGACTATCACCTTATAGGTGCTATTGGCTCCACGGCAGCATAGGTCATAGGAAGCGAATAGATAGTAATAATTACCATGCTTGAAGATAAACGGAGCCTCCACAGCACCGTTGCCAGCATCAAAATCACTTCCTCTCGAATCTTTTTCAAGTCCGTCATCCTTGCCGGATATATCCTTTGTGGTTCCTTCTGGCCTTCTGCATATCGGATACCATTCCTGCGGTTCCGCCATTTTCATATATGTATCATCAAGTTTGAACATTTTCAGACCCCTCCAGAACGAGCCGAATGCAAGCCACCCAGTACCTTCCTCATCCACTATGACATTTGCATCAATAGCATTCCATTCATCTCTGCCAGGAACAGACTCCACTATCATTCCATGATCCACCCATTTGTAATCCGGAGACTCAGGATTGAGCGTCTTGTTAGTTACAACGCCGATCGCAGAAATATTGCGTCCGAATACAGAATACGAATAATACACGTAATACATCCCATTTATGTATTGCACATCAGGGGCCCAAGGCATCCAACGGAATCCCTTCTCAGCAGCCCATTGTGGCGTGCTGTCCAACACAGAGCCCTCGAATCTCCATGTCTTCATGTCAGAAGACGACATGATTCCCATTCCGGTAGTGAACACATAATAGCGGCCGTCACAATATGCAGCGACAGGATCGTGAGCATCGGGGTATTCAAACACTTCACCGACTTTTCTAGGCGTCGGCTGACCATGAAGCATGACAATGCACACCAGAACCTCTATAGAAGACAATAATAACTTTTTCATAAACTCATATCTAAATTCAATACTTTACTTTTGAAGAATGTCCATTGGCCTAACATGAAATTCTTTTTGGAAACACCTGCTGAAATACTTAGGATCACTGAATCCCACCATATAAGCAATTTCAGACACGCTCACACCAGAATCGACACCTTTTTCCATAAGAGTTTTTGCAGTCTGAAGCCTATATCTGCGTATAAGGAGCGCAGGAGTAAGACCGATAAGGGAAGTTACTTTCTTGTAAAACGGAGTCATACTCATACACATATTCTCAAGCAATTTTGGCACATTAAACTCCTGATCAGCATAATTGTTTTTCAGCACCTCAAGAAGATGTTCCATAAAAGCCTTGTCCGAACGGTCAATATTTACCTTAGCGTATGAGTTTTCAAGATTATACGACAACTCTTTCTGAAGCATCTTCCTTTCCGAGAGGATATTGTCAATCCTAGCCTCAAGCATATCCTTAGTGAACGGCTTCACAAGGAAGCCGTTGACACCCTTTTGATAACTTTTCAATCTACTGTCGTCATCAGAAAGAGCAGTCAGCATCAAGAATGGGATATGACAAAGGCTACTATCTTCTCTTATCATCCTACAGAACTCAAGACCATCACAGACAGGCATCATCATATCGGATATTATCATGTCGGGGAAATGCTTCTTCGCCATTTCATACCCTATTTGTCCATTGGTCGCTTCAATGATTCTGAACTTGTATCGAAGAATACTTTTAATATATCTTCTCATGTCATTGTTGTCCTCCACTATCAGAATCATCGGCATATCGTTGTCCTTTTCCTCATAATCAGACAAGTCTTCAATATTTCTAAAGGAATCATCAGTGAGGAATTCAACCGGAATGATTAATCTAAATGAAGTTCCAATCTCTTTAGAACTCTTCAGAGAAATGCGTCCTCCGAGCGCAAGAACAATATTTTTGACAAGATATAGTCCTATACCTGAATTGCCTTGGATACTGCCGCCATACATAGTATTCTTCTCCGACTTATAATAGCAGTCAAATACCTTCTCTCTTTCTTCCTCGGAGATAAAACTTCCACTATTCGTAACAGAAAAATACTGCACACCCTTATTGGCAGACGAGCAGAACTGCGCAACATTCATTGTGACTCTTCCCCCGTCTGGCGTATACTTCATCGCATTCGACAATAAGTTGGATAATATCTTGATTATCGCATCCTTATCTGATATTATGGTTCCGCTGACAAGTCTCAAATTCTTTTCAAAAACAATACTCCTCTGTTCAAAGGCACATAGGCAATCACGGGAAAAACCGTCTGATAAAGCCGTCACATCCACATATTCCCTCTTTAAAACCAGTTTCCCAGAATCCACTTTCCTAAGATCCAGGATCTGATTGACTAGCTCAAGAAGATATTTGGAGTTCTTTACGGCAATATCCAGAAGCGACTTTTCCTCTTCATCCTTTACTTTAGAAGCGACCTCATCCAACGGTCCGATGATAAGCGAGAGCGGAGTCTTGAATTCATGAGTAATGTTTGTATACATCATGAGTTTCTCCTTGTTTGACTGTTCCAGACAAACGGAATACTCCTCAAGTTTGGACTTCTGCTCTTCAAGGATGGTATTCTGATGCTCCAGCGAAGCCTTTGATTCTGTCACACGGTCAATAGCCGCTTTAAGTTCCTCCGTTTTCTCTTCGACCTGAAGTTTAAGCATCTTCTGTATCTTTGTTTTCTGTCGCATCTTTCTGAAGACAAATAATCCTACCAAACCGAGAATGATAACCACCACAAGCATTCTGAACAAAAAGGTCTGGGTAAACTCCGGATGCACATCAATTTCTGTAACGCAGAACGGTTCGGACCATCTGCCATCATCTTCAGTACATCTCACCCAAAGAGAATACTTACCCGGCTTGATGTTACTAAATGGCAAGACGCCATCCCTTGAATAGTTCCATATAGTTCCTTCACTCCCGAGTTTGTAAGAGAAAGCAACTTTTTCCGAAAAAGACAAATCTAAAGTACTTAGAACAAGCTCAAAAGATGGACTGGACGGATATATATCTATGACATCCGAACACGGCCAGGGATTGAGTTCTCCATTGACAGATTCACCCACTATTCTCACGGCCCTATCATTTTTTTTAGGCGCGGCATAGTCCGTCTCAAAGACGACAACGCCGTTTGAAGTACCGAAAGCAATTTTATTTCCAGACATGCCGCAGACCGAATTTCTGTAGCAGTTGAACGGAAGAAGCCCAAATCCGTTGTTGTAATGGTTTGTTATTCCAGTATCTGGTCTATATCTGTATACTCCGTCCGATGACCCAATCCATACATCGCCAGAAGTATCCGTAATCAGGCTATTAATCTTACCGACGTTGATGCCGTCTCCCAGATTAATACGAGAGAAGACGCCGTTGGACATTTGATACAAATATCCGTTGTGGCTCCCGACATACACTTTTCCATCAGCACCTACAGCGATAGAGCCTATCCTTTCCGGCTGACCGTCAGACTGCTCAAATCGTGACAAATACCGGATATCATACCGACCGTCATGTCTCGGGGCTGATATATTTACTTCGAAAAGACCATATCCACCTGCCAGCAATGTCCCATTTTCCGTTATCGCAAGACTATACAACCAGAGATTGCCCGCATCAGTACATAGTTCTATTCTCCTGCATTCATGAGTCGACACATCAAAAGCATACAATGCATCAAAAGAACTGAACCACAACTGATTGTTCACATCATCATAAACCATGTCAAGTATATGATCAGCAAGAATCCCCGAGTTGGAGGTATTGTAATTAATAAGGACTGGATGATCCAACCCACCTTTCGGAATACATATAAGTCCGTCATACCTCGTGCCTATCCAATAATTCCCGTTTATGTCCCGCTCTATTGACGATACGCTTTCCTTCAAAGCCCCAGATGTTTTTTCAAGTGAATAAAACCTGAAATCAGAAGAATTCTTAAACTTAACTGCAAGTCCTTTTCCGAGAATACCCACCAGCATATTTCCATCTTCATCTTCGAAACAGGAACCTATAACATTGGATTCACCGTTCTCTACCACGAGCATATCCCTGAACATGACCTCCTTAGGAGTAATCCTATTCAGACCGCCAACAAGAGTACCGACCCACATGGTTCCATCACAATCCACAGTAATATGATTGATATAGTTGGAATTAATCGAACGGAAACGGCGGTCCTGCCTCATGTGCATGAATCCACCTAATCGAGTGTATATATCGATTCCAGAAGTCGTGCCAATCAACAGATCCGAGGAGTTATTTAAAGCCAGACAAGTGACATGGCTGTCCATGATAGAGCTGGGATCTCTGTCAGAGTGCCGGAATTCCGAAAGTTTTCCATCACTCATGGAGAAGCAGAACAGGCCGTTTTCTGTCCCTATCCATAGATTGTCACCATGGGCGAGCAAGCAAGATACATTTTTAATTCCGGACAATGATGACAGAAGTTCAGTGGGCCTAAATCCTCCGTGACCGTCAAAAGCATAAAAAAGCACACCGGATAGTCCCCCGACAACTATTCCGTTCTGAAACAATGTCATACATCTTGGCGAAAAGGACCCAATATCGCAAGTCACCACATCCTCAACACATCCGTCTTGTCCAAATACCATTTTCGCGATGCCATGCGCTGTCAAGGCATATAGTTCATTACCGCTCCCATTATATACGGATAATACACGTGTGGAAAGTTCAGCGGGGAAATCACCTAATTCATCCGGACAGACAATAGATTTTTTCTTTTTGTCTATAATTGACATTCCGGAGTTGCTTGAGAGCCAAATTCTTCCCCACTTGTCTTCAGCAACATTATAGAAGAAATCATCATTGGTTTTGGTAAAAGGACTATCCGACTTGGTGGAAAAATGCATAAAACGGTAACCATCGAACCGGTCAAGCCCATTGGATGTACACACCCACAGAAAGCCATCGGAATCCCTGAATGTAGACAATACATACTCATCGCACAAGCCATTCGATCTGGTGTAATATGAGTAAAGGAAATTGTCCGACCATTCGGCTCTGCACATAATGGAGGATAATAGGATGACAAAGGAAACAGTCAGACGCTTCAGCATATTAATAATCAGGGTTCGTATGGAGACAAATATACAAATAATCGTGGCGTGGGACAATAATCCCACACCACTAACACAAAATTATTAAACTATTCTAATATCCTTCATTTTGGGTGAGGTTAGGGTTGTTATCCACATCAGATCTCGGAATCGGAAGCCACTCCTTACCTTTTGAGAAATTGTCCTTATACTTAGTCGAACGAGCTTTGACTTCGTCAGTATATTCGTCATCGCTACCGAGACCCCATCTGCGAAGATCAATGAATCTGTCATACTCGAAACAGATTTCCTTTTCACGCTCAATCCTAAGTCTTTTCATGAAAGCATCGACGCTATTGAGGCAATCTTTGTGGACACTCTCATCGAGAGGGTACAGGTTAACACGTTCCCTTATCTGATTTACATACGACGCAGCTTCAGGAATGGCACTGGCACCACCGACCATGACAAGACACTCGGCATAGCTCAGGAGAGTTTCACCATACCTGAGAATTCTAATATCAATAGGATTGTTTCCCAGAGCCACAGCACCTGTAGAATAATAATCCACACAATATTTACGAACACGGCACTGGTTTCCGTGGATGGAAGGATCCCATGAAGTGTACTTCTGATAAAGCACCTGACCAGGGAAATCATTGAACATCTCCGGATACATGATGTTGTCGCGAAGTGTGATATCGTATCCTCCGTCACGATCCAATTCATCCTTATACATGTCCACGAGCCACTCATAAACGCTATAGTCTCCGAAACCGCCTCCAAAACTTGGAGCAAAGAACTCATCACGTCGAGAGGTGAAACTGCAGACCGCACCGTCATTGGCAATTCCCCAGAAACCACCCCAAGTGTCGTTCCTGTCAGAATTCTGTATCTCGAAAATAGACTCGCAGTTGTTGTTGGTTTCGTGCCTGAAATTGTCGCTATAGTTTGGAGCAAGGCTGAACTGTTTGCTTTCAATCACCTTTTCGAAAGCCGCCTTAGCCTTTTCCCACTGCCCTGAGTTCATATAGAGTTTGCCGAGGAAATCATAAGCAAACCACTTGGTAAAACGACCGACCTCCGGTCATTTGGCAGGAAGGTTATCGGCCGCAAAGAGAAAATCTTTTTCGATGAAATCAACAAGTTCTTCGAAACTAGCTTCTTTTGGCTGATCGCCAGGAGCAGAAATCCAGTCCACAATAGGAGCTTTCTTGTAAAGCATAGCGAGGTTGTAGTATGACATTCCTCTCATGGCACGAGCCTGGGCCACAACCTGATTCTTCTTAACCTCACTCTCCCACTCCACACGGTCAGCATAGATAATCACCTGGTTGCTGCGGAACACCGACTGGTAAAGATACGTCCAAGAGTTGATATTCCATCTCTGGTCGTAATTGGTATACTTGAGATTGACATAACTAGCAAGGTCGGCATCAGGAGAAAGAGAATAGAATTCATCAGACTGTCCTGAAAGCTGAAACGCATTGAAACTGTTCCAATAGCAGTTATAAAGAGTATGATATACGCCTACCAGTCCGGCCTCCACGTCCTTTTGAGTATTCCATGAGTTCTCTGCCACGAGAGCATTTGGATTGTTCAAATCCAAAAGACTCGGGGAGCAGGACGTTCCGACAACGGTAAAGGCAACAATTATTGATATATATATCTTTTTCATTTCTTGTCCTTATTAGAATTTAGCATTTATAGAGAAAATAACAGACCGCGGAGAAGGGTATGTACAGAAATCCATTCCAGGCTCAAATAGGGTTCCCTGGAAGTCAGGGTCATATCCGCTATACTTGGTGAATGTGATCAGATTCTGACCTGTAAGGGTAAAGTGAATGCTTTCGAAATACTTCTGCAGTGCAGGGACTTTAAGAGTATATCCTACTGAAATTGAACTGATTTTAAAGAATGATCCATCCTCAAGCCATCTGTCAATATAGGTATATACATTTCTCTCGTCACCGTAAAGCAGTCTCGGATTCTTCGCTCCCTTGTTGTCCGGTCTCCAGTAGTCATAGTTCTTCGGAGCACCATTGCAGTCCTGGAAGCCTTCCATGTACCAACGGTTGAAGTTGAAAGCTTTATTACCGAATTTTCCGAATCCAATGAGACCAAAGTCCCAATTCTTATAGCTGGCCGAGAAGTTGATACCGGCTTCAAGCTTTGCCCACGGGTTGCCAGCGACAACACGGTCATCCGTAGTGATGACACCGTCATTGTTGGCATCTGCATACTTGAGATCACCAGGCTTGGCGTTTGGCTGGATAGGTTTTCCGTTTGATCCGACATAACTATCAACCTCTTCTTGAGACTGGAAGATACCCAAAGTCTTGATCATATAGAACATACCTATAGGATCACCGACTCTCGTTGTGGTATAGTCAGTGTATTGTTCTGTCTTTCCGTAGCCGAAACCAAGAAGTTTGTTGGCAGTATGGCTCAAGTTGGCAGATACAGAGTACGAGAAGTCCTTGTTAGGCTGGTCTCTCCATATAACATTGAACTCAAAACCGCTGTTGCGGATGGAAGCAGCATTGACATAAGGGTTTCCACCACCATTACCGGTTGTACCAAGAAGATTGAGTGCGGTAAGCACATCATGAGAAGTAGAATTGAAGTACTCGGCGCTCATCTGTAATCTGTTGTTGAGAACAGAAAGGTCCACACCGGCATTTATCTGTTCAAGTCTTTCCCAGGTAAGATTTTGGTTAGAGAGTTTCACCATAGTCTGACCATGAGTAATATCTCCCTGTCCACCGCTGAACAAATACTGGGCGTAGTTGTTGATATACATCTGGTAATCATAATAACCTACATTCTGACTACCGAGATTTCCCCAGTTTGCACGAATCTTCAGATCATCGACCCAGACGACATTGAAGAATTTCTCTTTGCTGATTCGCCATGCAGCAGACACTGACGGGAAGAAACCCCAGCGATATCCAGCTGCAAATCTTGAAGAACCATCCATACGTCCGGTTGCAGAGAAAAGATATTTGCCATCAAAGTCGTAGTTCAAACGTCCGAGGTATGAAATAAGTGCAGCCTCATATCGGTTTCCTGAAGCGGACGCATTTGAGGTTCCGGCAGATACAGTGGTAAGGAACTCACCGCTGGCAGTAGTTATCAGGTTCTGCTGTGTAGCACTGCTTGTCTGGAAATTGGTGTGCTGGTATGTAGTACCGACTATTGCATTTACTTTATTCTTTCCAAATTCCTTGTCGAAAGAAAGCGTATTCTCTACAAGTAAAGTATTGTTTCGTGAGTGGGAAGCCGTAGCCGAACTTGATCCTGAGGCAGAGTTAAGGGCAACGGTATATCCTGATGTCCATGAGTTTACAACATTATCAGAGATATCAAGACCTACATTAAGTTTGTATTTCAGCCATGGAAAGATATTGGCTTCGGCAAATGCTGTTCCCCTGATGAAAAGCGTTTCCGAACTCCTGTCCCTGTTGTTAGACTGAGCCACCGGGTTGGCACCAAGAGCTCTCGCATGTATTTCATCACCGATACCGTAACCACCCTCGTTGCCGTTCACCGGGTCATATACCGGAATGGTCGGAATCATTCTGACCACATCTGCGATGGAACCGCCCAGCTTTCGAACAGCACCGCCTCCAGCGTTCCTTACATAAGTGCTTCCAAAAAGCATATTCTCACCAACCGTAAAAATACCGAGTTTACTGCTTGTGTTCACACGGAAAGTGTAACGCTCCATTAAACGGTTGATGGTAGTACCTGTATCATTCATATAGTTGAAAGAGGTACGATAATTTCCGGTCTTGCTTCCTCCGGACATGCTCAAGTCATAGTTCTGAGTAACACCGGTCTTGAAATATGCAGACTGCCAGTCGGTATCATTGTCCCAGTGGTCCATTCTGCTAGTCACGCCTTCAATTCCCTCGGCAATAGCATTATCAAAGGCCTCATCGTAATATGCCTTCCACTCGGCTGCATTTGCCATCTTGAGTCTTTTCAACTGAGACACAGAAACCTGTGAGTTAAACTCAAATTTCGTCTTACCGTCCTTTCCGCTCTTGGTGGTGATGATTACCACACCGTTCGCAGCTCTTGAGCCATAGATTGCAGCCGCAGAAGCATCTTTGAGGATCTGGATAGACTCAATATCGTTAACATTGAAATTAATATCATTGGAAGTAGGCAAACCATCGATCACATACAAAGGGTCATTGTTGGTCAGGTTACCGGTTCCGCGAATCTGAATCGAAGGGGTACCTCCAATCTCTCCAGTAGAGCGCACACTCACGCCAGCCGCAGCACCTTGAAGAATATCACCGATGGAACCATTATTCTTATTCTTGAAATCCTCCGGTTTCACTACAGACACTGCACCGGTAAGATCTCTCTTCTTGACAGTACCATATCCGATAGCAATTGCATCATCAAGAACCTCATTGTCTTCTTCAAGAACAACATCTACCACGGCCTTGCCGTTGAGTGTAACATCCTTGGAGACATATCCTATACAAGAGAATCGGAGAACAGCGGAACTGGAAGTAAGTTTCGAGAGGTTATATAATCCATTCTCATCCGTTACAGTACCATTGCCGGTACCTTTTTCAAATACAGAAGCACCGATAACAGGAAGTCCGGCCGGATCCGTTACGACACCTCGTACACCTTGCGCATTGGACGCAAACGCAGAAAATGTAAACAAGGCCACTACTATAAGTGTCCTAAGTACATTTAATTTAAATGATAAATTGGGCATTTTGTTTTACTGTTTTTTAAACATACTTGAGTATTCTCTCTATGATGTGTGGTCAGGAATACGGTCGCAAGGTACAAAGTGTTTAATTTTTTGCAGTGTATTATTTTACCTAAGAAGTGGAATAATCATTTATTTTATTCAACACAAAATAAAACACCCAAACGGAAAAATTTTACCCGCAAAAAACATATAAATATTTAAATTTGTCGCCATGTGGTATATGGAATATAACGTAATTAGTAATCAAAATTAAAACAAATGAACAAATCCATTTATTTATTGGCGAGCGTTGCCGTCATCGCATCATGCACAAATATCTCCAAAAGAGAAATTGGACAAATGACGGTGCAGAACCCTTACGACAGAGTGTGCGTCACCGACCAAACCACTATCACACATACCAAATATGGTGATGTACAGGGCTACAAAGACGGAGACATATTCACATTCAAAGGAATTCAATATGCCAAGGCCGAAAGATTTATGCCACCAGTAGCACCAGACAAGCATGAAGGAATACTGAAATGTCGTCTCTACGGACCGAAAGCACCGCAGAGTCAGACTTTCGACTGGCCAGGCAACCAACAGACCGATTATGCGTTCGGCAACCAGTTTGTCAGGGAACCAATGGACGAAGAAGGATGCCTTGTCCTGAATGTGTGGACCAAAGGACTTAATGATGGGAAAAAACGTCCTGTATTCGTATGGATACATGGAGGAGGATATTCTACAGGTTCAGGGCATGATCTTCCTTGCTATGAAGGACGCGCACTTGCAGAAAAAGGCGACATAGTCACCATCACACTCAACCATCGACTGAACCTACTCGGTTTCGTCGATCTTTCAGGGCTCGGAGGATGCTTCGAGAACTCCGTAAACCTTGGACTTCAGGACATTGTCAAAGCCCTTGAGTGGGTCAGGGATAACATCGAGTATTTCGGAGGCGACCCATCCAATGTGACTATTGCCGGACAATCGGGAGGCGGCGGAAAAGTGAGCACCCTTTTAGCCATGCCGTCAGCCCACGGACTCTTCCATAAAGCCATTATACAGAGTGGATCTACAATAAAACAATCTCTTCCAGAGACAACTCGTCCTGCAGGTCTAAGATTCGCTAAAGAACTCGGGTTGACCGCAGCCAATCCAGAAAAAGCAAAGCAGTACACCTACGAGGAACTGCTCGCCGCATACGAGAGGTCAAATAAAGTGGCAGACAGCCCTATTTCCGGACTTAGACTTCTTGGCTCTCCTGTTGTGGACGGAGTCATCCTCCCTCGTCATCCTTTTGCCCCAACAGCTCCGGAAATCAGCAAGGACATCCCTGTCATCATCGGAACAGACTTCAATGAGTTCTCGTTTGAGAATACCCCGCTCACAGAGCAGGAAGCCCTTGAAATTCTTACCAAGAAATACGGAAATGGTACGGAAAAATATATTGAGACGTTCAAGAGAGTCTATCCGGACAAAACTCCTCGCGAGATGGTATCCATTGATCTCATGTTCACAGCCTCAGCCATAAGACAGTCATGCCTTAAAAGCGACCAGAACGGAGCTCCAGTATATTCATATCTCTTCACATGGAAGCCTGAAACGAACTATCTTGGCGCCTCACATGGTATGGAACTACCTTTCATGATGAATAATGTCATGCTTCAGAGCGAAATGACAGGAAATACTCCTGAAGCGCACATATTGGAGGACCTGATGAGTTCAGCATGGATTTCTTTCGTCAAGACAGGAAACCCTAATACCAAAGGCCTTCCGGAGTGGATTCCTTTCACATCCGACAAGCAGGCCACGATGATATTTGACAACAAATGTTACATCAGATACAACAATGACGATGTGAAAGAGCTCTACGGACTTACAGATATCAAATAATGGCATCTATGACAAAGAAAACATTATTTACCGTATCCCTCATATCATCAATAGCAATTCCAGCAGCACTGCTGAGCGCTCTGGCCATCGGAACTGACAACAAGCCTCTTCAGTCAAGACCAGAGGGTCCATGTGATATATACGCCAAATCAGGAACACCTTGCGTTGCTGCGCACAGTTCCACAAGAGCTCTCTATGCATCTTATGATGGTCCGCTATATCAAGTGATGAGGGAATCCGATAGGAAAACGCTTGACATCGGAGTAGTGCCCCCTTCAGAACTAGACCCAGGGGGCTATGCCGATGCTGAGGCTCAGGACAAGTTCTGTGCTGGAACCACATGCTGGATCACCATTATATACGACCAGTCCGGTAAAGGCAATCACCTTGAGCAAGCTCCACGCGGAGCATTCATAGGCGCCGCACTCGGAGGATTCAACACACTTCCGATTGCAGACATGGCTCCTGTAACTCTGTCCGGTCACAAAGTTTATGGAGTGTACTTCATACCAGGCATGGGATTGAGGCAAAACGACACACACGGTGTAGCCGTTGACGACCAGGCCGAAGGGCAGTATTGGGTAATCAACGGGCATCATTATAACTCTGGATGTTGCTTCGACTACGGCAATGCCGAGACAGACTCACGTGATGACGGTGACGGTACCATGGAAACCACCTATTACGGCAACCAACCTCTCTGGTTCCATGGGGAAGCCCCAGGGCCATGGATTATGACCGATCAGGAAAACAATCTTATCGGATGCGTCAATCCTGACCCAAACGACAAGTATTGCGAAACTCTTGAGAGCATCAATTGGCGCTTTGTGACCGCCATGGCAGACGGCAAACCAATGCATTGGCGTACTATGGGAGGCAATGCCCAAGAAGGCGAGCTCAAGACTTTCTACGACGGGATACGACTCCAGAATGAGAGACACAGCTATGACGTAATGAGGAAGCAAGGTGCCATCGTACTTGGTAACGGAGGAGACAACAACAACTACTCGTCCGGTACTTTCTACGAAGGCGCAATGACTGCTCCGGGCACATACCCTACCGCTGAGACCAACCAAGCTATTCAGGCCAACATCGTCGCAGCAAGATATGACGTGCAGCGACTCTCCATCAGTGCTTCAGACAAGACATCCGAGCCGAATGGACTCCAGACATTCTCTCCAATGCGCAACGGCTCCGTAAATGTCAAATTTGTCAACACTACAGGAGCCTCCATATCCGATTTGGAACTAAATATCGAAGCGCCGAAATCATGGAAAAGCTTTGTAAGGGGTACAGACGACAGTGTTAAAAGAATCAATTATGAAATACTGCCAGGACAAACGGTAGTCGTGCCGTTCACTGTAACTTCTGGAAAGAAATCATTCAACGGAGATCTCGTCGCCATTGCCAGGTGGACTTCCAATGGCAAGTTGAAGAGCGAAAGCGCTGTCCAGAAAGTCAGAAACGTTCCGGATGTTCGTATTAATGAATTCAGAGTAAGTGATGGCACCAACCACACCAACTCTTTCATTGAGCTCTACAACACCAGTGCGAACCCTGTTGACATTTCCGGATGGGAACTTGTGGTTCATGAAGCCACTCTTCCTATATTTAATACAATAACCATCAACAAGGGCACAAAACTGGCCCCGGGAAGTTTCTATCTCTTAGGCCTCTCTCCGTCAGGACTTGCCGTCAATGCTTCCAAAGGGGACAAAACCATATACGTAAGGAGCACTGAAGGGATGAATGTAGGTGACGAAATCGTCATTGGAAGCGGCTCAAAGGCAGAAAGGCTCACTATCGCATCCATCAAGAACCCTGACAAAGAAAATGCTACAACGCCGCCTATCTACGGTAGAGTAGTAAACGAATTGGGCAAGCCGACAACTATCTGGCAGCCTCTGCCGGACGGCCCTGTCATAAAGATTCCAGCCGGGTCAAACAATATTCCGGTAGAATCCATGACCGGAGTCAAAGTCGGAGACAAACTGGCTATAGGATATGGAGCCAAATTCCCTGCCCCTACGGCTCAGAAAGCCGAATACGAAGTAGTCACTGTGACAGAAATAGGAAAACCTGGAGTTCAGGCATGGCTTGCCTATGATGCAAAAAAAGGAGACACGAATATAAAAGTGTCTTCAGTAGACGACATTTCAGTGGGCGACGTCATTAGACTTGATATCGATAGCGAAGGTCATGGAATTGAGTATGTTACAGTCACTGCCGTCGGTACAGCATCAAGCATTTCTCCAGCACAAGGTCCTATGAGCATTGAAAAGGCTGGAACAGGACTCACGATAAAGGAGCCGCTCAAATTTGACCATTCTGCCAATATTCCGTTCAGCAGCAGAGGAACAGGTATATGCTTCGCACCAGCCACGAAATATGATCACTACTCCAACGAGCCCGTACTCGCTCTTTGCTACGAGATCATGCTTTCCGAGCCGCTCAAACGCAATCATCAGATAGAAGAAGTCATAATGAACAGCAACGTGAAGACTGCCGGCTATGTAGATGAAATGGAGTCGGACCAGTATTTCGGAGGTCCTACACTCGGCATTCGCGGAAACATGACGCTGTACGACAATGAAGGTCGCGTGGTAGATGCCTTAAACTGGGGTTCTGTTGTCAATCCGATGCTTTCAGAAGGCTTCCATGGACAGTCTGGACTTGACGAATACGGCAACTATGTGCACCTTACAGTACCGGAGAAGACACCGAACAGAAGATTTGAAGACCCTAATTCTCCTGTGATGTTATCCGCGAATCTCAGTGCGGGAAGATACCCTGACGGAGTAGATTCTGATGACAATATCAAGGATTTCAGAATCCAAAAGACAGCAAACCTTCTAAAAGATGCTCATGCTGGAAGCGACACCATAGTGATTAAGGATGTCGATGGACTCAGAATCGGGCAGCATTTCACGCTGGGTAGCGGAGCAGAGGCAGAAGAAATACAGGTCGCTGTCATCGGAGAACTTAAAGAAGAGGTAGTCACCTTGAAATTCGGAAGTTGGACCAGAGTGATCCACACGCCTTATAGGACTCTTAAACTCGGCTCACCTATTGCAAAGAGCCATTCGGCAGGAGATCCTATGTTGGACCACAAGCCAACGCCTGGAGCGCCTAACTGTTATTAAAATACTTTTAATATAACGTAAAGAGGAGGTCGACTAAAAAGGTCGGCCTCTTTTTTGTGAAGTTCCGTAGCGGCAGCAGCTTGCCGCTGTGTCTGACATTCGGTACCGGAGAGGGCCACCTATGGTACGGAATATGCGTGCCGTGCTCAAA
>SAMEA104315429__coassemble_634_pt1 | contig 23273 bp, 20 predicted proteins | sample SAMEA104315429__metabat2_high_PE_047 | metagenome-assembled genome bin SAMEA104315429 (sample SAMEA104315429) | gut metagenome | biome: Monkey gut; feature: monkey-associated habitat; material: faeces | place: China | collected 2013 | reverse complement strand
ATATGCGTGCCGTGCTCAAAAAGGCTTCCTGGGGTACGCGACGCATTTTCGGAAGAACCCTATTCCCCTCCGAAAACTTAACAAAAAAGTGAATTTTTCTTTGTTTTCTCAGAATAATGACATATCTTTGCGCTCTCAAACAATACATTGTATGGGAAAGCTTGAACTTGTAATCGAAAGCGATAATGTCAGTATATATTCACCAAAGTATGATGGTGAAACACTGACCGAGTTCGAGAAATTTATGTCCAACAACGGTGCGCTATCTCATCCACAATTAAAGAAAGATTTTGACGAAATAATCGCTCGTATTCAGAAAATGCTCACAGACTGTGGTGCAAGAGAGAATTTGTTTCGGCTTGAAGGACGAAATATCAAAGCACTTCCACTTATTATAGAGCATAGAAGAGGACGAGGTGTCGGCACCGTTCGGTTGTATTGTATTCGGATATCTGATAGGCTTCTTATTATAGGAAATGGAGGAATAAAGAAAGTAGCTCGATTTGAAGATGATCCTGTTTTATTAGGAATAGTGAATCAGCTTCGAGACATAGAACATCAGATTTTTGTTGAGACGCGGAAGGCCCATTCAGATTACGAAGATTATCAGACTATTAAAACAATAATTGAGACTATCACCATATAATACTCGTTATGAAAAAGAATTCTCTATTTGATCAATGCGTTGCCAATGTCGCTCCTGAGGTGATGAAGGAGGTGAGCCTTAACGTTGACATCGCGAACCGCATCTATGATCTTCTTAAGGAGAAGAAGATGACACAGCGGGAATTCGCCGCACTTATGGGGAAGCGTGAGTCCGAGATTTCCAGATGGCTCACCGGCTCCCATGGATTTACAACCACGACACTTGCCAAGATCGCCGCAGTTCTTGGTGAGCCTATTGTGATGGTCAAGAAGGACCCTCAAGTCCAATATGTGTTTGTCCCCATCCAAAACTATATTACTCTCTCTGAGCGTTTCGGAGGAACTTATGTTAACAAGGAGAATAGTGAATGCCTCATGGCATATCCTAATTAGTTCGCTATGGCAGATAATAATGTAAATATTCAATTAAGACTTGCATCGGTTAGCGAGGTTAGCTTTATGATGTCCCCAGGTAAAGTGGGAGACAATATCAATCCTGACTCCATGAAAATTGGTTTCTCGACACAAATACAACCTGACATTGATCACGACTTATTTGTCCTGATCTTTGGCACCCGATACGAATTGGAAAATGAAGTTGTACTTGAAAGCCTTTACAAATTTGAGTTTAAAGTAAAAGAGCTCAAGCAGTTTATCATTTTCAATGATAACCAGAGCATTACCGTCAACCATATGATGCCGCATTTTCTAAATGTGGCGGTCGGAACAATGCGTGGTATCCTGGTAGTTAAAACCGCTGGTACCAATTTGTCAAAGTATCCCCTTCCGATGATAGATGTGAATCAATTAAATGCCAACTTATCGACGCCTAGATAACGGACATCAGAGGATAAATGACTTATAAGGAGCAGGAATCTTCCTGTTTCGAAAGATTCCTGTTTTTTTAGCACATGACACTCGCAAATGAGTTTGTAGTTCGCTTTGACTTTTTTTATTAGGCACCTCACGAAATTTCTCTAATCCTTCCATTCTGTTTCATTGATTAAACGTTCAACTTCGCCTTCCACTCGTGGGTCTTCGTCCTCACGCAGAGAAATGGCCAAAGATTTTCAGACAATATATCATTAGTGTCCGATAAAAATCAATCGGCAACTTCACAAAAAAGTGCGCCCCGAAAGGAACGCACCTCTATTAAGTTTATGACTTGATTATCTCGCCTGAGACATGGCAGCCTGCTCCGCTGCGGTGGCAACCTGCCTCAGTGTGAGGACTCGGTACCAGAAACAGGCTTTTACGGTACGGAATATGCGCGCGGTGCGCAAAAAGGCCTCCTGTGGTACGCGACGCATTTTCAGAGGCGTGCCGTGCCAAAAACAGCCTTCTCTGGTACGCGACGCATCTTCAAAGGCCCGCAGAACAGCCGACTCCACAGACTGTAGACAGCCTACTGCCGCACCGGACGCATCTTCAGTGCGCGAAACGGCCCCCACTCTCTTTGTTCGCTCCGGCGGCCACTTCCCTTGCTCCTTCGACGGCACTCGGTACCAGAAACAGCCCCCGCCCGGAGGTGAGCAGACATAAAAAGAGGGTGTATTCCTTGGAAAAGTCTTAGAATACACCCCCCCATTCTAGTTCTTAAGATAATAAGTCACCGATGTCACCACTCGCACTTTCTTGATGTTCGGAGTGTTGCTGTCGCGATTTTCTATAGAGAAAACTCCCTGGCTTGCAGTCTTGATTTTGCCGAGGCGGCTACCGGAGTCACTCGCGAATTTCTGAGCCACTTCACGAGCGTTTCTCGTAGCTTCCTCCACCATTGAAGGCTTAAGAGCATTCAATGCTTCATACTTGAATTCAAGCGGATTCTCCCAGCTGTTTCCACTTATCACCACCCCTTTGCGAAGCAGTTCCGACTGGCGGGAGAGCAAGGAGAGGACCGCATCCACCTTGTCCGTGCATACCGTCACGACATTGGTAGCGATGTAGCGGAACGCCCTGTTGTTGTCCCCATATTCATTCGCCAACTTATCGGAGATTGCCGGGACACTGACGGTAATCTCTTCGTCCGAAAGGCCTCCGGACTTAAGAAATTCAAGCACAAGGGCATTGTTCTTGTCCGTCATATCATAGACCGACTGTACGTCATTTGACATCACCTTGTAAGTAATCGGCCATATAACCTTATCCGCCTCAACTTCTTTTTCACACAGGCCCTTGACATTGACTGTCCGGTCAAATGAACGATACTCATTTACTGCCACCGGAATCATTATTCCGATTACAATCAGTCCAACCATCACGGAAAGACCGCAAAAAAACTTCCCTTTATCCATAAAATCACTGTTTATAAAATCAAATATATAGCAGCTTTCTTACAAATCCAACTTCAAGGCCATAATTCATCCAAATGAAGTGCAATATCAGAACTTTATCTTATAACTGATACTAGGCATTATCGGAATCAGCGAGACCTGCCTCCACTCACGCGATTTGTCATCATATATGATAGAGAATGGATTGTGGCGGTTCAGCACATTATATATGCCTATGTTGAGTTCCTGAGGATATCTTGTCTTGAAATCAATATTGCATCCTATATCAAGTCTGATATAGTCCGGCATACGGTAATTGTTGGTGCTGGTAAAATAGTCGATGATAATCGTCTCTCCAAACAGCGTAAATGCGGGATACTCTCCTGCCGAAACCGTTTCCCAATGACCGGACTGGAATGTAAACAGCCCATTCAAAGACACGGTCATCTTTTCATTGTCCGCCACCATGACATTCGCTGTCGCATTCAGTATGTGACGGCGATCAAACTTGGCAGGGAATCGAACTCCATTATTGACCCCATCGAAGCAGCGGTCAGTCTTGGAGTAAGTATATGCCACTCTATAATTCAACCGCTTACCTACTTTCTCGTAAAGAAACTCCACTCCCCGCGAAGTACCGCTCCCGACTTTAACATTATTGCTCCATCCCGCTATCGTCGAACTGAAGAGCATACTGGCATCCGAGAAATACACAAGCCCATCCATCTTCTTATCATACGCTCCCACTGATACATGATGTTCGCCAAAGGACATAAAAGCTCCCGCATAGTACTGCGTCGCATGCTCCGGAGGACGATTCGGATTGGTAGGCACAATCAAATCCATAGACCATCCAAGAGGAATCCCTTCCAGAGTATGATAATACTGCACTGTCCAATCGGCAGTCGCTTCAATTGACAACCATTTGGCAAGTTTCAGTTTGGCCAGGATACTGGCCTCCGGATTGAAACGCCATCTCCACTTATCGCCTTGCTCATCTGCCGCAAACACATTCATCTTGGCAGAAGTCATTAATTCAAACCGCTTCCTCGTATAGTTCCATTGTCCATGCATGGTAGTAATGCTGCTATGGCTGGTATGGTCTATCAACGGGGAACTTGTCGGAGTCAAAGGTCCATCTCCCTTGAATGTGGCAGAAGTTCCAGGATTGAACCACGCAAACCGCTCCCTCACGCCAAGACGCAGGCTGCTGTATTTTCCTGACAAACGGGAGAACGTGGATTCCGCAGTAAGTTCGTCAATAGTGCTGACTATTGCAAGGTTGTTCTCCGTACCACTCATGTCGCGAACAATCCCCTGACGACCCATAAAGTGGTTGTACGACAACCCATCTTCTATTTGCCAGCCTTTTTTCAGTCGACCCTCATGTCGCGCATTCAATATGAAATTGCCCCAGCCCATACTCTCGTCCGAGCGGCCTCCATAACGATAACTATATCCGTCCTTGCTTGCGAATGCCCCCAACGAAAGATTATGCTTGTCATTCACCAGCCACTTGACTTTAGCGAACATATCGCAAGCCACAGCACGCGGACGCTGAAGACTGTCAAGAGGGCCGCCGACAATGGCTTGTACCACCCTGAATGCCGGCCCAAGTGGAGATACCCGCACTGACCCTATAAGGGACACCTTGTTCTTAACTATCGGCATAGAGACCGTGCCTCCAAGCATAAACATGCTCGCGGAGGCCGAGAATGACCGTGATGTAAAACTACCATCTGACGTCTTAAGTCTTATGTGCGAAGCCGTCATATTGCTTTCATCTCCGTGGAATCCACCTACCCGGAAATCAATCCCCGACACAATCTCTGACGGATATATGCTCGTAAGCCCAAGCAGATGGCTTCCTCCGAATATCTGAACTCCATCCAATGTCATCACATTACTACCGATATTGCCGCCACGCACATATATGGCAGAGGCACCCTCTGCTCCAGTGGATACGCCAGGAAGAGTCTGAATATATTTTATGGCATCACTCTCGCCTGTCACCGACACCATTGACCTCATCTGAGGGATTGGCACAATTCTGGTGCCGGCATCCCGTACGACAAACCGATCCGATACGACAACTGACTCCGGCAGAGTATCACGTTTTTCGTGGACATTCTGCGCATTTGCTGCAATTGGAATAGCGAGAATAAAAAGAAAAGAAACTATTTTTTGCTTATCCATTTCTGTCAACAGTTTTAATTATATACTTCATCATGCTGCAGGAAAGGTACTTTATAAACATCACAATTTGTAAAAATACCAACACCGCCTTCTATATTGGAATGCAGATTAGACGTATCGTATGCCGATGTCAAATCGTGTTCCAATGACTTGCTCTTTGTATAAACTTCGCGCAAGTACTTGTCATATTCTTCAGGAACACAATAGACATTCAAAAAAGAATATCGCCACGGCATGCCAGCACCAGGACTGTCATCATAATTATAAAAATAAAACACTGGCACCTGATTTCTTGGTTCAAAGAGGGGCCCAGGGACAATAAAGAACGACTCCTCACTCTTAAAATTCCCTATCCGAACAAATTTATCATACAATGGATAGTCGGCAATTTCCTTTTTCGCAAAATTGAATATCGACTCATACATTTTACCCATATCTGACCCGGCCGTCCCGCGAAAAGACAATTCAGAATAACGCTTCCCCGTGATATTGAATCCATCCGCATGCGTATAGTTGGTAGTCAAATATATATGTTGTTCCGTATCTCCTTCAGAGGGACCGGTCTGCTCCATAGCCGTCACCCATATGGTCTCATTCTCCGGGGCATCTTCCCAGAACTGGAACTCGGCAAATACTTGATAGAAAGGCTCGCGTTTTTCCCCAAAAGGGAGCAAGCGTACATCAAAACTCCCTCCTTGTATCGTCTGTGTCTTAGCAGAAATCAATCCGCGTCCGGGAATTTCTATTTTCAGCACATATTCGGAATTCCTTTTAATCAAGATTGCCTCCGTCTCCCACAAATCTCCGCCCTTATATACGAAAGGAATCTTCTTTTCATCCTCTTCCAGATAGACAGTTGCCTCTACCACAGGTATATAATCCGCTTGACCTTTCCCCTTCACATACATAAGATTCAGTGTCTGAACGGTTTTCTCTGCCCGATCAAATATGATATTGTTCTTCAAAACGCAATACACCATGACCGGCAAATCCTTCTCTCCCGGATCCAGCACTATCGGCTCCACGCACCCGAAAAGCAGCAATGTCACTAATATCAAGAGACCTTTTTTCATAAGCTTATTCTATCTGAAACATATATCCCATCAGAGAAAGGATCGTTAAACAAAACAGATAAATCCGCGTAATTTGAAACAGAATCATAATTAATTCTAATTGCGGCCCCTCCCGGTTGAGTAATTGTCCATGTGGAGTTTTCTATATACCACATATAATTAGATGTACCAGGATATGTCCCATAACTCGGATAATAAGATAGAAAATAATAACCATTATTCCCTATAATATTTCCGTTACCTATGTATGCTCCAGGATACCAAACAGCCACATCATCTTTTTCTACACTCCAAACACGACCCAGATCCGTGAATGATGCTGATATGCTAGCGCCCATGGATGCGCATTTAGAGGAAGGCAACTTACCTGATACGACTACTGAGTGATCATCAGAAGAGACTATGTATAAATCATTACTGCAACTCCAAGAAGGAATAATAGAAGAAGGTACTCCCCGTACATAAAAAGGTTGAGAATGCTGCGATGAAACATTCTCCGGCCCTTCGATATAAGGAATAAACCTATTTCCCAACAAATCATGTCCCCACACAAGAATATCACTCCATGACGATATTTTCGGGTCTTCCTCATTGTCAGATACGCATGGATTATTTTGCTTTGAGTAATTAAACAATTCAAACACAGACAAGAAGCCATCGCCATTAGAGTATTGTCCGACAACAGACGGATTAATATTATATATTGCATCTGTCCAATACTTTAAAAAGAAATCATACCCATCTATCTTAAAGCCCATCGAATATGGTTTTTTATCAACTGCTGTCGCTATGGTTCTATTCTCTCCAACGATATATCGAGCAGTGACTCCACTATAACACTGCCCCATAATAACATCCATATTCGCTCTATATGTTATTTTATTCAACTCCGCCTTCAGCTCCGATGGAGTCAATATCTCATTATTCCAAAGGCAGATTGTTCCTCCCTTTCCGCCGTGGTCAGTTATAAATACAAGAACCTCATCTCCAGCCGACACAACGGACCCGAGATAGCTAAAAACAGTAGCAAGATCTCTTTTGGATGCAGAATATTCGATATCCCTCACACCATCTCCATCAAAATCTAGAGGCGAACTATCATAGGTATTTGGCCCTGTTATTCTGTCATTCGCTGGGTCAGTTCCATCTGACACAAGACAAATTATATGATTAGAAGGATAATTCAATTCTTGTGTCAGGGCCTTATATACATGCTGGCAATTATTCCAATAACGAGCATAATTACTTTTCATATTGCCACCGCCACTCAAAATCACAGCCCATTGAGTAGGAGATGTGCTACTGGAACTGGTTCTGGTCTGAACTCTTGGAAGAGAACGGCTTTCAAGCATAGCATTATCAATTTTGGGCTCCTCGTATATATTCCTTGATGTATCCCATTCAACAATGGCCTTGCCATCAAGCCACATCGAAGTATACTCTCCTGTATCAGAATTGATAAAGAAATGCAGAACCTTCTCATATCCTCCATTCTTGCACACATCATACTCTACCACAGCAAGCCAAGAATCATAATTCGGAGATTTAACCACAGCTCCTTCCTGCTGGAGCGCCTTTATGCCAAGAGGCGCATAATCGATACTGGTACCAGCCGGAATAATATCCTTACTGATATCTACCCACCTGCCCGGATACTAATCGGTCTCCGGTTTAATGATAGATAATGCCTCTGTCATATCTATCGTCGGACGTTTTACATTTTCGGGAGTCTTACCTCCTCTTTCATCAGGCAATACCTCGGAATCTTTCAAATCAGGCATCTTCTCTTGGCAAGCAACAACTGTCAAAAGAAGACAAATAATTAAACCGAACTTTTTCATAATGTATATTATTAATTATGCTACTTCCTATTCTGCCGTTAAATCCCCATAGAACTTTTGAAAAAGTTCTCTCCAAAGCTCATCAGTAAATGCCGGTCTAAGAAACATCGTACCACCGCCTCTCGTATCATAACTTCCGAAAATTCCAAAGCCATACTCTATATTCGAATATATATCCCTTGAAGTCGAGTATAAAAAACTCAAATCAGATTTCAATGTCTGATTATAGACATATACACTTCGCAAAAACTGATCAAGAGACTTGTCCACAACACACATATTCAAAAACGCATAACCAGAATCATCATTCGGAACACCTCCTCCAGGGTATTGTCCAGGAATTGTCAGCGGACCAGCAAAAATGGAAAAATTATCCACCTCTTTTTCAGCACTAATCCTAATAAAATCCTCATACAAAAGATAATCCGGAATGTATTCTTTTGCCCTATCAAAAACCGCCTTATAATAGGCTCCAAGAAAGTCCTCCGGATCAGGGTCTCCCGCAAAATCAAGATCTGAAAATTTCTTTCTTGTCAGAGTCACTTCATCAACATAAGGCATATCGGTTGCCAAATACTTTAATGGAACAAGACCACTTGGTGTAGATTCGAAAGCCTTGAACCAAACAGCACAATTCGACAAAGCCTCTGGAGGGAATTTCCTATCATCAGAATTATTAAGCCTCCATGACATCTCACTGGAAATCTGATTTGATGCTCCTGTTGAAAGCGAAATGGAAGGCGGCGTTACAGTCTCAGACCGAAGTACCCTACCCTTGTCAGGTATTTCTATATAAAGTTTATATCTATGATATGGTTTAATTCTGACCGGAACCGTCTTCCATATTCCATCTCCTTTATACAAAAATGGAATTGAGTCATTGCCGTCTATTAAACAAGCGGCCATTTTATCTTCTTCTACCGGTACATCCTTAGACTCTGATTTGCTTTTTACATATAGTAATCGCAATTCTTGAGGTCTATTAACATTATTTACATGCAATAAACATTCAGCCACTATAGGACGATTCTCGTCCCCAGACCCCAATTCGCCCGGATCCAGCACTATCGGCTCCACGCACCCGAAAAGCAGCAATGCCGGAAGACAAATAATTAAACCGAACTTTTTCATAATGTGTGTATATTAATTATGCCATTGACTATCAGTCAATACAAAGGAACAAAAAATCCAAGGCAAAAACAATATACACTTACTTTTTCTCCCAGATGTAGATTTTATCCCCACGGCGAAGACGACCTTCAGGGCATAATGACGGGTCAACGGCCACAGAGCACCGGACACCCTTCCCTGCCATATCAGCAGACTTCAGGTTGACTCGCATATCCTCTACGGAAAACTCCACGACCCCGGTAGTGGCACCTATAGCCATAGCACGGTCCCCTATGTGCAGCGGTGCCGATTCTACAGCTATTTCCACAACGCCTATCCTGTCAAACCAGTTGGTAACCTTACCGCAATACACCTTTTTCAACGTAGCCTGTGAGCCATACACGTCACTCCACTGTCCAAGATAGGCACCTTGATAATATCCATCCCAGAAACCACGGTTGAACACTTCAGACAATTCTTCTTTCAGTGATGCGGCCAGTTCCGGCGAATAAGTCCCGTCGCACACGGCATCGGCCGCCCTGCGATAGCAAGAAGCGCATCTCTTCACATATTCTGCAGACCTTGCCCTTCCCTCTATCTTGAACACTTTTACGCCGCTCTCGATGATTCGGTCCATAAAGTCTATGGTACACAAATCTTTAGGAGACATTATGTATTTGTTGTCGATATTGAGTTTGTTGCCGGTTTCAAGGTCTGTAACCTCATATCCCCTACGGCATATCTGATAACAGGCTCCCCTGTTGGCAGACGCACCGTATGTATGAAGAGACAGGTAACATTTGCCGCTAATGGCCATGCAGAGAGCTCCGTGAGCAAACATTTCTATACGCACAGGCTTCCCCGAAGGCCCGCAGATATTCTCCCTCACGACAGTTTCATATATTTCCTTGACTTGATCAAGGTTAAGTTCCCGCGCAAGTACCACGACATCCGCAAATTGAGAGTAAAACCTCAAGGACTCAACATTGGATATGGACAACTGGGTGGAAATATGCACCTCAAGCCCAATTTTCCGGCAATAAGAAATGGCGGCCATGTCAGATGCGATAATGGCGTCCACCCCCGCAGCCAAAGCAGCATCCAAGGCCTTTCTCATAGGTTCCAGGTCTTCCTGATACAAGACGATATTGAGTGTCATATAACTCTTTACCCCCGCTTCGCGACAAATGCGGACAACCTCAGAAAGGTCTTCCGGCCGGAAGTTATTGGCAGAATGGCTGCGCATATTAAGATGTCCAACACCGAAATATACAGAGTCCGCACCCCCTTGAATAGCCGCGCGCAAACACTCAAAATTGCCGGCAGGAGCCATTATTTCCAATTCCTTTCTTTCCATAAGTACAAATTTAACACTTTATTCAAACAATTCCCTCAACACCCCGAGAGAACGTATCGTCAGCGGACAGTCAAGATGACATGACAGATACCGGATCAATAATTCTGCTATGTCACTGCGCATACGGCCGTTAAGCGGCACCAGCATCGAGGATGCAAAATCGGACCTTGTCAGCAATCCAAGATATCCGGCATACTCCCCGGCAAACGGCATAAGGTCTTCTTCTCTTGGAGAAAAGCCCAAAGCCACGGCCAGTTCCAGAAGGAATCTCAGGTGGAAATTACTATAATTCTCTCCCAGCGCATCGAGCGTCAGAACGGAGTTCCGGCACCATTCATACAGTCCGTCTTCATAGCAGCCTTCTTTCAATGTACGGAACAGAACCTCGCTCATGAACATACACATTGCATTCTTGGGCAAAGAAGACCGTATGTCACCCAAAGGATAAAGAGCGCTTATCCCGCTTATCCGCCACAATTCCGTGCGGACACTTTCCCTCACATCCCCTTCCAGAATATTCATGGGCTGGAAAAGGGCCATCGTGCCACCTTTTCCGATATTGGTTATGAAACTCCTCCTGCCAAGTTCACGACTCAACGCGTGAATCACCAGCAGATTATCCCTTGTCTTGGTGGTATTGAGGACTATGAACTCAGTGGATCTCAATGAGCGGACTGTTCAAGGCCTGCCTCAGTTCCTCGTCGTATTTGATCCGAACCTCGACACCTGCTTCCTGGAAATAATACCTTACCGCGATTTCCTCCTCAAGGAAAGGGATTATCTCGTCCTTCTTAAGTCTGAGGAATTCGCTCTTTTCTATATCAAGGGACTTCTCCATAACCTCCAGCTCTTCCTTCATCCCCTCTATCAGACCATCCCTTTCCAACTCATCTTTCATCCTGTCAAAATATGCCTTGGCAGTGGACCTGTAGTCAAACTCCTGCTTGACAGCATACTCTATGAAATCTTCGTAATCAGCATCACTCAGAGAGAAGGTCTCCACAGGCGCAATACTTTGATGCTGACGCACATACTCCAAGGCATACTGCTCAATGATACCATAAGCCACCAAAGAATACGTAATACGGCTGTAAGATTTGGCGTCAAGCTCCACATCCGGTGTTATACCGCCGCCGTCCTTCACAACTCTTCCATGCGCGGTCTTGAACTCCCTTGTAAGCGAGTCCGGAATCTGCCCCACGCTGCCGTCTTCATTGCGATGCGAATAATCTATAGCCTGAACACAACGCCCGGACGGAGTATAGTATTTTGCCGTAGTAACCTTCAACTCTCCTCCGTAAGGAAGATTGATTATACTCTGAACCAATCCTTTACCAAATGTCTTACGTCCCATCACCGTTGCCCTGTCCATATCCTGAAGAGCACCGGAGACGATTTCCGATGCCGAAGCGGAACCGGAATCCACCAGCACTATCAGCGGCAATTTGGTGTCCACCGGCTCCTTTTTAGTACGAAGCGCATAATTGGATGTCATGTTTTTGCCTTTCGCAGAAACCACCAGCGACCCTTTAGGCACGAATACAGAGACGATTTCGACAGCTTCCTCCATGATTCCGCCGCCGTTTCCACGCAGATCAAGCACAAGTTTCTGCATCCCCTGCTTCTTGAGACGTATGACAGCATTTCTCACATCCCTGCCCACACCTTCGGTAAATCCGGTCTGAAGGATATATCCGGTGGTTGCATCCAGCATCCCGGCATACTCCACATCCGGAAGACGAATCCGTTCTCTGGTAATCTCTATGTCCTTGAGTTCTCCTGTATGAACTTTCTTAACCTTGAAAACGACTTTGCTGCCAGGCTCACCTTTCATCTTGTCACTGCACTGCTGAGATGTCAGCCCCACTACACTTTCCCCATTGATGGCAAGTATCTCGTCCCCGCAGCGAAGTTCATATTTATCTGCCGGAGAGTTTTTGTACGGCTCATTGATGATGACATTCCCTTGTACGTCAGGCTTGTATATGACCGCACCTATACCCCCATAAGTCTTGTTCAGCATCATCTGAAGGCTCTCATGATCTTCTTCCGGAATAAAAGTGGTATATGGATCCAGGCTCCCGAGCATTGCATTTATCCCTATGGTTTCTATCTTGTCCAACGGAAGAGAATCCACATAAGACTTGGATAGCTCCTTGAGGATAGATGTCTGTATCTCGGTCCATTTGCCGAGACGGAAATTATCAGACTGCGCCTGACACACCACACTGATGCCCAACCCGGCACATATAAGTATTGTTCTGATTTTCATATCTTTTATGATGCAAATAATAATAGCGCAAGACCTGCAAGCATTATGCCCAAGTCAAGTGCCTTGTCTCGAATATTGTTCTCTCGGAATATCAACGCTCCTCCTATGAACGTGATTATTACGGAGCTGCGCCTTATCATGGAAATGACGGACAGCAAGGCTCCATCCTGCTTGACGGCAAAGAAATAAAGCGCATCGGAGATGGTTATAAGCACGGCTATCAGCAGAAGGCTCCAGTCAGGCTTCAATTTGCCCACTGAGCTCTTGTCGTGCAAATAGCTTACAAGCATCACAACGGCAAGCACCACTGTAATATAGACATTAGCCCAGCTCTGCACAAACAGAGGCTGCATGGATGTAAGGATATATTTGTCATACAGCGCACTCGCCGCGCCGGTAACAATAGATAATGCCATCCACACGACGCCTTTGCTTCTGGAGAATCTGATTCCTTCCTTACGGCTTGACCGGCCAAGGAAATACAATGCCCCTATCACGAGTATCACACCGGCCCATTGCAGCAGGTTCAGTCTCTCGCCAAACAGTATGATGGAGAAAACCACCACAAACATAGGGCGGGAGGCTTTCATTGTGCTGGCTGTAGTAAGCGGAAGCAGTTTCATGGCCACCAGTCCGGAAATCCATGATGCGGACACAAGGCACGCTTTCACCAGCAGTCTCAAATGCTCCCCAACGCTGCCCGCACTGAGAAACGGACACAGGAACAACGCCGTAAGAGATGTAGAGCACAGCAGTATCCACAATACTCCGTTACGCTTGAGCGCCTGTTTCTTCGTTATATCATAAAAGCCCAGCAACACCGCGGAGCACACTGTAAGCCAAAGCCACATACCAGATTTTGTTCTTAAACAATCAAGCGTCAAAGATACTGATTTTTCACAACAACTTCTATTTTTATGTATCTTTGCCATAACAATGGGAAGTGATACTTTTATAAAGATAAGGGGAGCGCACGCGCACAACCTCAAAAATATAGATATAGATATTCCACGCCGCAAACTGGTGGTTATTACCGGTTTGAGCGGAAGCGGGAAATCTTCTCTCGCATTCGATACCATATATGCAGAAGGCCAAAGGCGATATATCAACACCTTGTCTTCCTATGCAAGGCATTTTATGGGAATCCTGGAGAAGCCGGACGTAGAGAGCATTGAAGGGTTGAGTCCAGTCATCGCCATAGAGCAGAAGACCACGGGCAACAACCCGCGGTCCACCGTAGGCACAATAACGGAGATATCGGATTTTCTGAGACTTCTTTTCGCCCGCGTATCTACGGCATATTCCCCCGTTTCCGGAAAAGAGATGGTCCGCTACACGGATGATCAGATTGTGGATATGATAAGCCGCACATTCTCCGGACGCAAGTGCATGCTGCTTGCACCTCTCGTAAGGGGTAGGAAAGGTCATTATCGGGAGCTGTTTGAACAGTACCGGAAAAAAGGATACACCCAGATCAGGGTGGATGGTGAAATAATGGACCTTGGTTCCATGGAGTCCGTGGACCGCTACAAGGCCCATTTCATAGAATTGGTGGTGGACAAGCTAAAGCCAAGCGATGCTGATGAGATGAGAATACGCAAATCCGTAGCCTCCACGCTCGCTCTCGGGAAAGGGTCTCTTATCGTCTATGATGCCGAAAACAAGTCCGTAAGGTACTTTTCAAAACATTTCATGGACGAAGAGTCCGGAATCTCCCTTAAAGAGCCGGCCCCGCACTCGTTCTCATTCAATTCCCCGGAAGGCTACTGTCCTCATTGCAAGGGGCTTGGCACCGTGCCGGACATCAATATGGACAGTATTATTCCGGACCGGAGCATATCCGTGGCTGACGGAGGATTGTCGCCTCTGGGAAGAATCAGGCACAACCGCAAATTCGATATTCTTTCCGCAATGTCCCGCAAACTGGGATTTTCATTATATGATCCGATAGAGAGTCTTCCCGATGAAATAATCACTCTCCTGGTATTCGGGTCAGAAGAGTTTTTCCGCATAGGAGACGGCGCGGATGCCGAAATGGCAAACTGGCCGGGACTGGTGGAAGACATTGAGGAGAGGATTGTCTGTCCGGTCTGCCATGGCACAAGGCTTAATCCGGAGGCTCAGTGTTTCAAGATTGACGGCAAGACAATCACCGACGTCGGGAGTATGGAGATTTCCGAATTGTATGACTGGGTGCGTTCCCTGTACGGGAAGTTCGATACTAGACGCAACACCATCGCTTCGGATATTCTCAAGGAGCTGGAAAGCCGTATCGGGTTCCTGCTGGATGTCGGGCTGAATTATCTGACTCTTGACAGACCTTCCACTTCGCTGTCCGGAGGTGAAGGACAGCGCATAAGGCTCGCGACACAGATCGGGTCCAAACTCGTGAATGTAGTGTATATCCTGGATGAACCAAGTATCGGTCTGCACCAAAAGGACAACCGCAAACTTATAGCCTCCCTGCGGAAATTAAGGGATGAAGGCAACACGGTGATAGTCGTGGAGCACGATGAGGAGACCATGCGTGCGGCAGACTGGATTGTAGAGGTCGGCCCCGGTGCCGGGGAAAATGGCGGAAGAATCTGCTACAACGGACCCGAGTTGAGTTTCACCAACCCCAACAAAACCCCCGGACAACGCCGCTGCGGCAATGGTAAAACATTGAAACTGACCGGCGCCTGCGGCAACAATCTCAAGCATGTGGACGCAGTGTTCCCGCTGGGCTGCATAGTTGGCATAAGCGGCGTAAGCGGCTCCGGCAAATCCACGCTTATCAATCAGACTCTGATGCCGATACTTAAGGCACATTTCTATAATTTCAAAGCGAAACCGCTGCCTTACGAAGGACTGGAGGGGATAGACAATATTGACAAAGTCATCGAAATAGACCAGAGTCCCATAGGCCGTTCCCCGAGATCCAACCCCGCCACATATACCGGCGTGTTCAATGATATCAGGGCCTTGTTCGAGTCCACCCCGGACGCCAAAGTCCGCGGATTCAAATCCGGAAGATTCTCATTCAATGTGTCGGGAGGCCGCTGTGAAGACTGCAAGGGGGCAGGCATCAAGGTAATAGAAATGAATTTCCTCCCGTCCGTCAACGTAATATGCGAGACGTGCGGCGGAAAACGGTACAAGGAGGACACTCTGGAGGTCAGATATAAGGGCAAGAACATCAGTGAAGTGCTGGAGATGCCGGTATCCGAAGCATACGAGTTCTTCAAGGCCAACCCTTCCATTGCCATTAAGCTAAAAGCTCTCCTGGACGTCGGGCTCGGATACGTGAAACTCGGTCAGTCTGCTGTCACCCTGTCAGGCGGAGAGTGCCAGCGCATGAAACTGGCCTCGGAACTGGCGCGAAAATCCACGGGGAACACCTTGTATCTTCTGGACGAGCCTACCACCGGGCTGCACGCGCGCGACATAAAAGTCCTTATGGAAGTACTCCAAAAGCTTGTTGATCAAGGGAATACCGTAATCGTCATAGAGCATAATCTCGATGTCCTCAAAATGGTGGACTATCTTATTGATATGGGCCCCGAAGGAGGAGTTGCCGGTGGCAGGGTTATTGCAGCAGGGACTCCGGAACAGGTTGCAGACAATCCTGATTCGGTGACAGGCAAATATTTAAAAGAGATACTATAGCAATATGGAAAAAATACTATCCGCGAAACGCGAATATTCAGAATGGTGCAGGGCGATGGGAATAACCAACCTGCAAGACCTTGCAAAAGTCATCAACGACGGACAAGCCATAAAACTGATTAATCTTTGTGAAGCAAGGCAGGAGAGGAAATACGCAGAAGCCGCCGACCAGATATATTGGAATCATGAGAGGTGCCGTATCGTAATGATGTCAGGACCGTCATCAAGCGGCAAGACGAGCTCTTCCCTGCGCATAGCTCAGCAGGCGAGAGTCCTGGGCCTCAACCCCAAGGTGATAGAACTTGACAACTATTTCGTGGATAGGGACAAGACTCCGCGCGACGAACAGGGCAATTATGATTTCGAAGCCCTGGAAGCCATGGACGTGGCTTTCCTGAACGAGCAGCTCTCGGCACTTCTTCGCGGAGAAGAGGTGGAAATTCCCAAGTTTGATTTCAAGGAAGGACACAGGCGCTTCGAAGGGAACAAATGCAGACTGGAGGCCGGCGACATGCTTTTCATGGAGGGCATACACGCGCTCAACCCGGCTCTGACACCGGCCATCCCGCAGAATAATATTTTCCGCATTTACATTTCCGCACTGTCATCGCTGCCAGGAGGGGAAAAAGTCCACAACTCCACGACCGACAAACGTCTCCTAAGACGCATTGTCAGGGACAATCGTACGCGAGGCATCTCTCCGGAAGACAACATATTGAGATGGCCGTCCGTGCGTCGTGGTGAAGACAAATACATCTTCCCGTACGAAGAGAATGCCGATGTCGTGTTCAACTCGTCCACTCTGTATGATCTTCCGCTGCTGAAATATTACGCGGCTCCGCTTTTGTGCGGGATCAGCGAGTCTTCACCGGCTTACGAGAAAGCCACAGAGCTTCTGGATTTCCTTAAAGATATCGTGTGCCTCAAGCCTTCCGAAATAGCTGCCATTCCGCCAACTTCCATAATGAGAGAGTTCATCGGAGGACAAACGCTCGTGTAAAGGACACCAACTCGCGGCTCAACGGAATTTCTTGTCCTCTTCAAGCATTCCAAGATAGGAATTATACCGTTCGGGGCTGATGTCTCCTCTGTCCACAGCGTCCTTGACGGCACAGCCGGGCTCATGAGTATGAGTACACGGGACGAAACGGCAGTCATCCGCATAACGCAGCATCTCCGGGAAATACTTGGATATCTCCTCCCTTTCCAGGTCCACAAGACCAAATCCCCGGATACCGGGAGTATCTATCAAAAATCCGCCACCGTGAATCGGATACATTTCATAAAGAGAAGTGGTATGTTTCCCTTGAAGGTGCGAGGCGGAGATTTTCCCGATTTTAGGATCAAGGGACGGATCAAGGGACTTTATAAGACTTGACTTGCCAACCCCTGATTCTCCGGAAAAAAGGCTCACCTTATCCCGGCACAGATGCCTGAGTTCCTCTATCCCCTCCCCTGTGCGGGCGGATGTCGGAATCACCTTGTATCCCGCCCCCGTATAGATATCAAGGAAAGACCGCATCTGTTCTTCGGCGGCATCCCTGTACATGTCCACCTTATTAAGGGCTATCAGCACAGGTATTCCATATACCTCGCAGGTAACAAGAATGCGGTCAAGAAACGGAAGCTTGATCTCCGGGAAATACAGACTCACGGCTATCACCGCCTGGTCCAGATTGGACGCAATGACATGCGACTGCCGGGACAGATTGGTTGATTTGCGGATAAGGTAGTTTTTCCTCGGGAGCACTTCCGTTATAATCGCCGGGGCGCTCTCCGACACTTCGTCCGAAATCTGGCAACGCACTTCATCCCCCACCGCTATCGGGTTGGTCGCGCAACTTTTCTCCAGACGGACCTTTCCTCTGAGCACGGCAGGAAACGGAGCCCACTGCGGAAGACAACTGAGCAGAAAATGGCTGCCTGCATTCTTGACAACCGTGGCGGTTCTTTCCTTCATCGTACCCTACCTACCAGTTTTTCAGCGAAATTGCTCAACATCATCATGTCATCATCTCCGATACCAATACCACGGACAGCATCAAGAGCCTTGTCCGTAAACCCGGCTATCTCTTTCTTGGCATCGGCATCCACCCCATATTCAAGATACAGTTTCTTCACCCCGGCTATTTTGGCGGCCTTGCCTTCTTCATCCTCCACTTTCATGGTAAAAGCATCAAAGAAACGCTGTTTGTCATCGATTTTCTCAAGCGTACGAACCGTCAGCCATGACTTTTTCTCGTTGAGAATATCTCCGCCTATAGGCTTTCCAAACACCTTCTCGTCTCCAAATGCGTCAAGATAATCGTCCGCCACCTGGAACGCCATTCCGAGTTTGTACCCATACTCATACATAGCCTTGCAAACCGGATCCGGTGCACCTCCGATAATGGCGCCCATCTCCGCCGAGCAGGCAAGAAGAACCGCCGTCTTAAGCCCTATCATCATATTATAATCAGACATGGACACCTCGTCACAAGATTCGAAATCCATATCGTAACGCTGACCGTCACACACTTGTGCGGATGTATCGGAGAAAAGTTTCATCACCCTGCCGAGGGCATGATGAGGGGTCTTGGAAATACGTTTGTACGCATCTATAACCATCACGTCACCGGACAGAATGGCGGTGTCTTCGTTCCATTTCTTCCACACTGTAGGCATTCCGCGACGAAGAGGCGAATGATCCATGATATCATCGTGCATCAAGGTAAAGGAATGAAACACTTCCAGCGCAGAAGCGGGATACAGAATTCCGTCGTCGAAAGAATCCGCAAACATCGAATATGCAATAAGACACAGACGAGGTCTGACCCGCTTACCGCCTATTTCAATCATATATCTGAGAGGATCGTACAATCTTCTCGGCTCGTTCGAGAATTCTATATTATCGAACAATCTCTTGATGACATCGTCAATTCTGGCTTCCTTATTCATCGCTTATAGTTTCAAGTATGTCTTCAAAATAATAATACCCGTATAACCTCCCGCACAACCAAGCGAATTTAGAAATTCTTTCTAACTTTACAAAATCGTTTATTACCCATTTATGAAACTGTTATTTGCTACTGCCAACAAAAACAAGCTTCGCGAAGCTGCAGAAATACTGGGAGACATGGTACAGGTGATTTCTCCCTCCGAACTCAATATAAACGCCGATGTGGAAGAGACCGGAGAAACCTTGCAGGACAATTCCATCCTCAAGGCCCGAACCCTCTATGACCTGAGCGGCCTTGACTGCTTCGCGGACGATACCGGACTGGAAGTGGAAGTCTTGAACGGTGCTCCGGGAGTACTGACGGCCAGATACGCTGCCTGCTTCCCGGGAGGAGCATTACCGCATGACAGCGAAGCCAACATGAACCGCCTCCTCGAAGAGTTGTCAGAATACAGTACACCAGAGAGCCGCAGGGCACGATTCAGAACCGTCATCACACTGATATACGAAGGCAGGCAGTATTGCTTCGAAGGGATTGTCTCAGGGACAATAGCCCAGGGAAAAGCAGGCAACGGCGGATTCGGATATGACCCAATCTTCATTCCTGACGGATTTGGAGGAAGGACCATGGCCGAAATATCGGAAGACGAAAAAAACGCCATATCCCATCGCGGCAGAGCGCTTAGAGCTATGGCTGAATTTCTATCTACAATCCGCGAGGACTATTGATCTTTCTTGGCTTTGGGTACACTCCGTCTGCGACGAGGCTTTTCAGGCTTAGGCTCGCGGACGGTGTCTTGTCCGGCATGGTCTTCGACCAATTCATAGTCAAGAAGACGCTGCTCAAGATTGGCGTTTTTCACCTTGATGCGCACAGAATCACCCAATTTGTATATCTTGCGGGTCCTTCTGCCCACAAGTCTGTAACGAGCCTCATCAAATTCGAAAAAGTCCGATTTGATATCCCTGAGGGCTATCATTCCTTCCACTTTGGTAGGCTCTATCGAAGCGTACATTCCCCATTCGGTGATTCCGGATACCGTAGCGTCAAACTCCTGTCCCACCTTATCCATCATGTACTCCACCAACTTGTATTTGACGGATGTGCGTTCTGCATCAGCAGCCACCAACTCTCTTTCGGAAGCATACTGGCACTCCTTCTCGTAAACATCCTTTTTGGCACTCTCCGCCCCATCAAGGTACAGGGCGAGCAGCCTGTGCACCATCAGGTCCGGATATCGTCTTATAGGAGAGGTGAAATGGGTGTAAAACTTGAATGCAAGTCCATAGTGCCCGATATTGTCCGTACTGTAACAGGCTTTCGCCATTGCCCGGAGGGCAAGATTCTCGAAGGCGTCATGCTCCGGCTTGCCTTTGGCCGAATCAAGCAACGCGCTGAGGGATTTGGCTGCCGCCCGGCCGCTTGAAGGTTCATTCTCCGAGAATTTATATCCGAATCCCTTGGCAAATGTCCTCAGTCCCTCGATTTTCAATTCGTTTGGCTCTCCGTGTATACGATAGACAAACGTCTTGGCATTTTTCTGCGCCACGCCGTTCATTTTACCTCCGGTAGCCACAAACTCCGCCACTGTCTTATTGGCCAGAAGCATGAAATCCTCAATAAGCCAATTGGCTTCCTTGGAAATCTTCTCATATACCCGTATCGGCTTACCCTCCGCATCGACCTCAACCTTCATCTCGGGACGGTCAAAATCAATGGCTCCGGCCTTCCGCCTCGCAGCCCTCATTATGGATGAAAGACTGTTAAGTCTCAGAATCGCCTGTCCGAGCTCGTCGGACTCAGGCGCCGTGCCGGCATCAATGTAAGCCTGCGCCTGCTCATAACTAAGTCTGTGATTGGACCTTATAGCCGCGCGTCCTATCCAGCGCGATTTGATTTCAGCTTTCGGTGTCATCTCGAATACGGCAGAGAAGACAAGCTTGTCCTCATCCGGACGCAGCGAACACAGCTTATTGCAGAGTTTCTCCGGAAGCATAGGGACTGTCCTGTCCACAAGATAGACAGATGTCCCGCGCTCTCTGGCCTCCTTGTCAACTACTGACCCCGGGGTCACATAATACGAAACATCGGCAATATGTACTCCTATCTCAAAGTTGCCGTTAGAAAGAGCCCTTATAGACAGCGCATCATCAAAATCCTTGGCATCAGCCGGATCAATTGTAAATGTAAACCTGTCCCTGAAATCCCTGCGGCCCTTCATCTCCTTGTCGCCTATAACATCCGATATCTTGTCGGCCGCATCCTCAACTTCTTTCTCAAACTTATAAGGAAGATTGAACTCGGCCAGAATCGCATGCATCTCGGTATCGTTCTTCCCCGGCTCTCCAAGCACATCAGTGATATGTCCGCGCGGAGTCAAGTCCTTACGGTCCCAGCGGTCCACCACCGCAGCCACTTTCATTCCCTGCCCGGCTCCGAGCCGCTCCGCTTCTTCCATGTCCACTTCTATATCGTACGGCATCACTCTGCTCTGCATCAACACCCAGGCCTGCGTGCCGACACTATGATACACCCCGACGAAAGGCTTCTTCGAGCGGCCGAGTATCTCTACCACTTCGCCTTCACAACGCTTGTCTTTCGTCTTGTTGCCTTCTTTGGTGACAGATACCCTTACCAAATCACCATTAAGTGCATGACGTGTCTTGGAAGCTTTTACGAATATGTCATCCTGCTCCCCTTCTCCGTCGGGAATCACAAAAATAAATCCTTCACGAGTCATCTGCACCCGACCCGTGACCTGCGGGAAGACCTTCCTCCTGCGGGGTTTGTCTCTTTTTACACCTTTCTTCATACGGGGAACAAAGTTACGGATTTATCGGAGAATATTGTTATCTTTGGGCGTTAGTTATCTTTATTTAAGGCAGATAAATGAAAAAAATGTTCCTTTCGAGCATCATCGGTATCGGCATGATGCTCTGTCACAGCGCAAACGCGCAGACAAATCTTCAGATTCAGTACGACTTCGGCTCAGATCGCAAACATGTCACCACGACATTCGAAGGCTTCTACAACGACCCTTGGGGAAACACCTTCTTCTTCATTGACCATGATTTCAATTCCCGTGATGACAAAGGCAATGTCAAAGCACCAAGCGGCACCTACATGGAGGTGGCAAGATGCCTCAATTTCTGGCAAAACACGGTCATCTCTCCGCTCAGTCTTCATGTAGAGTATAACGGCGGTGTGTATAACGGATATACCATCAACAACGCATTCCTTACCGGTATAGACTACTTCCTCCACAGCGCCGATTTCCGATACACGCTTAATCTCAAAGCTCTGTACAAATACATCAGTTATTCCGACTCCGGCACCCACAGCAAACTTCCGATGCAGTTTACCGCCGTATGGGGAATGAAAGACCTTTTCGGAGTGAAAGGCCTGAACTTCTCCGGATTTGCGGACTTCTGGTGGGAAGAGCACACGCTGATATTCGACAAGGACGGAGCAATTCTTCCGGAGCAGTCAAGTTTCGTTTTCCTTTCCGAGCCGCAGCTTTGGTACAATGTAGGGGAGCTGTTCGGCTGCAGCAACCTCAACCTCGGAGGCGAGATTGAACTTTCATACGATTTCGGCACCTGCAAGGGATTCCGAGCGCGTCCGTGCCTCGGCATGAAATGGGTATTCTAAAGAAAGAGGTCGACTAAAGGTCGGCCTCTTTCTTTTGTGAAGTTCGAAGTTCCGCAGCGGCAGCAGCTTGCCTGTGCTCCGGACAACCAAGTGCGATGCGTTTTCGGAAGCGCGCCGTACCAAAAACAGGCTTCTACGGTACGAAATACGCATTCGGTGCGCAAAAAGGCTTCCTACGGTACGCGACGCATTTTCAGAAGCATTCGGTGTAAAAATGTCTTTCCCTGAAAAAAGTTGACTCACAACAAAGAGTTAACAATGGCGTATT
>SAMEA104315429__coassemble_468_pt1 | contig 32409 bp, 30 predicted proteins | sample SAMEA104315429__metabat2_high_PE_047 | metagenome-assembled genome bin SAMEA104315429 (sample SAMEA104315429) | gut metagenome | biome: Monkey gut; feature: monkey-associated habitat; material: faeces | place: China | collected 2013 | reverse complement strand
TGTTTAGAATAGCAAAACCCCTCTCAGCTATGCTGAAAGGGGTTTTAAGAGGTGCGTAGCGGAATCGAACCACTGTGACAGGTTTTGCAGACCTGCGCCTAACCGCTCGGCCAACGCACCGTTAGGGAATACAAATATACACCTTTTTCCTCTATCCACAAAATTATTTTTCAATAACCCTGCAAAAGCAGTGTTTTATTTGCCGGCCCCAAAAAAAATTTGACAGAAATGATATTTTATGTATATTGGGCCCTTGAACACATAAACGATTTTATTATGAAAAGATTGCTTATTTTGACAGCAGTGGCAGCCATGGTCGCTACTTCTTGCGGAACCTCATACAAATCTTCCGGGATTGGTAATCCGGGAGATGAAGAGTTGAATATCGGTTACGGCAAGACAACCAAAGATGACAACAACAGCGCAGTGTCTACCCTTAAGATGCCTAAGCACACGTCTTATTCCAACATCTACCAATACATAGAAGGAAAGGTGCCGGGAGTGGAAATCATCGGCACGCACTTTCGCGTAAGAGGCGGCCAGACCAACCGCTCTGAAGGCTACGCTTTGGTCCTTGTGGACGGTCTGGAAGTCGAAGATGTTAGCGGACTGGATCCCAATGTGGTGGAAAGCGTGGATGTGCTCAAAGATGCGGCTTCAGCCTCCATCTATGGCATCAAAGCCGCCAATGGAGTTATCCTTATCACCACCAAGAGGTAGAATCCCTCACAAATACTATGCAGACAATTCGGCGAGGACGGTCTCACACGCTCTGACATAGTCCCCTACCTGCACTTTTATGTCAGCGTCAAGAGGCAGGAACATGTCGATACGTGAGCCGAATTTTATGATACCGCACTGTTCTCCGCTTCGAGCTTCAGTGTGCGACTTGCCGTAGCATACAATGCGACGCGCAAAGCCGCCGGCTATCTGCTTGAAGAACACTTTCTGCCCGGAAGGCGTCACGATTCCGACACAACTGTGCTCGTTTTCTTCCGAAGCCTTGGGTTTGGAAGCGAAAAAATGCTCCCCCGGATAATACTTATAGTAGTCGATACTGCCATCCACCGGCCAGAAATTAGCGTGAACATCGAAAAAATTCATATACACTGACAACTGGATGCATTCCTGCTTGAGGTATTCTTTCTCGTACGTTTTTTCAATGATCACCACCCTGCCGTCCGCTACCGACGTCACTATCGTATCCGACCCCTTGCGCTCCCTTTCCGGAATACGGAAAAACGCAAGCTGCCATATACAGAACCACAGCATCAGCGCCACCACCGGATACACAATCCACGGAATCTTCACAAATATTATCAATGCTGCCGACACCAGCGCGCTGAATCCGAAGACCAGAGCCAATGTGCCGCGGGAATTTTTATCTATTCTCATAACAAACCAAAAATTAAAAGATACAGCGCAGCTGCAGGAATTGCCATCAAACTACTGTCAAATCGGTCAAGCATCCCACCATGGCCAGGTATTATCTTTCCGGAATCCTTGACATTGAAACGCCTTTTCCATTGAGATTCAAACAAATCCCCGCACACACCAAACACTGACAAAAGCACGCCCAGAACGATGCAATGAACCAGCGGGAACGGGAACCATGTCAGATAATGGAGGACAACCGCCGTAATCACGGCAAACACGAGACCGCTCCAAAATCCAACCCACGACTTCTTGGGAGAAATGGATGGTGCCAGTCTGGCAGCGCCCTCTCTCTGTCCCAACAGCGACCCCAAGCAATACGCACCCACATCAGACATCCAGATGACGATGAAAAACGAAAGCATCAGCCATCCGTCAAACACGGGTCCGTCCATCATTATAAAGGGCGAAAGCGAAACAGGAAGCGCTATATACAGAAGTCCTGCATACACAAGAGCGATATCCTGAAAATCTTCCCTTACTCCAAGGAAAACAGAAGTTACCGGAATCAGAAGCATCGGCAGAAGCAACAAGCATATAAACCGGGCGTCCACCCCATAGAAGCAATGCGCCGCCACAGTTACAAAAGCCGTTGCCGCGGTGAGCAGTCCGAGCTTTTGCTGTAACTTGAATCTTCCCTGCAGAGTGATAGTATAAAACTCATTCAGAGCGAAATACAAAATAAACAGGAACAGAGCACCAAAAATTGCCCTGTCCCATATCAATCCGAATACCATCACCAGCAAGAATATGATGCCGGTGATGGTTCTTAACAAAAAATTATTCATTTTCCTTATTTTCAGTGTCATTCTGTGTGGCAGCCTGAGGCTCGTCCGACTTGAGCCTGTCCTCGCCGTGCTTGCCGGCTTTCGGACCGAAAATAGCCTCTATATCGTCAGCCATGATAACTTCCTTGTCAATCAACTGAGTGGCAAGTCTCTCAAGTCCGGCCCAATTGTCAAGAAGGATTTTCTTCGTACGTGAAGTCACTTCATCCACAATGGACTTGGCTTCCTTGTCAATGAGTTCGGCGGTCTTCTCACTATATGGCTTGGTAAGGTCATATCCGCCTCCGTTGGCATTGTAGAACGACAGATTACCCACCTTTTCGCTCATTCCATAATATGTAACCATCGCATACGCCATCTTGGTGAGACGCTCGAAATCATTCAGGGCACCGGTGCACGGCACTCCGTCGTTGATTATCTCTTCTGCTACCCTACCGCCGACCAGACAGCACATCTCGTCCATCATATCCGATTTTGACATCATGACTTTCTCGTCAGGAAGACTCCAGGTGAGACCGAGAGCCTGTCCGCGCGGGATTATGGAAACCTTCAGCACAGGATCACAACCTGGAAGAAGCCAGCCGGCTACAGCATGCCCGGCCTCATGATAGGCAGTGAGTTTCTTCTCGTCAGGAGACATGATGGTCTTCTTACGTTCGATTCCTCCGACAACCCTGTCCACTGCATCTGTGAAGTCCACATTATCAATGGCTTTCTTTCCCTTACGCGCAGCCGTCAGGGCAGCTTCATTACATATATTAGCGATATCCGCTCCGGAAAAGCCAGGGGTGTGTTTTGCAATGGCTTCAATATCGAAGTCCTTGGCGAGCTTGAGTTTCTTGGTGTGCACAAGGAATATTTCCTTACGCTCATTGAGATCCGGCAAAGTCACGTGAATCTGACGGTCAAAACGACCGGCACGCATCAGAGCCTTGTCCAAAATGTCCGCCCTGTTGGTTGCTGCCAGCACAATCACACCGCTATTGGTACCGAATCCGTCCATCTCCGTAAGAAGCTGATTCAGCGTATTCTCCCGCTCATCATTGGAAGAGAAGCCCACATTCTTGCCTCTTGCACGTCCCACAGCGTCAATCTCATCTATAAACACGATACATGGTGCCTTTTCCTTGGCTTGTGCAAAAAGATCGCGCACCCTGCTTGCACCCACACCCACAAACATTTCCACAAAATCGGATCCGCTTATGCTGAAGAACGGCACGTTGGCCTCTCCGGCAACGGCCTTTGCAAGCAATGTCTTACCGGTACCCGGAGGACCCACAAGCAATGCTCCCTTTGGAATCTTTCCTCCAAGGGCAGTATATTTCTCAGGATTCTTCAGGAAATCCACTATTTCCATGACTTCTTCCTTGGCACCATAAAGACCCGCCACATCCTTGAAAGTCACATTGACCATGTCCTTATCGGTAAGCTTGCCGGTAGCCTTTCCCACATTGAAAGGATTCATGCCGCCACCGTTTCCATTGCCTCCGCCCATCTGCCGGGACATCGAACGAACCATAAAGAAGTACAGGAAGAAGAGTATGAACAGAGGGAATACCCACTCGAACACATTACCCCAGATATTGGTCTTGTTCTCCATGTATATTACCACACGATCGTCCTGTGGCAGCTGCTCGTTCAAAGCACCGAATTCCGTCTCCGGATCAAATCTGGATGAGGTAAGAAAATACATCTGAGGGGAACTCTTCGGGAATTTCCCTTCAGGGAAAAGTGAAGAATACTTCGAGAGCCTGTCAGGGCGCATAGTAATCTCGCCCTTATATTCGTTTCTTACAAAATGTATATCCTTGACATCTCCGTCAAGCACCATCTGCTGCACTTGCGCCCACTCGACCTTCTTGGCCGGGACGCCGGAATTGTTGAACAACATCCAGCCGATAAAAATCAGCAGTGCAATGTAAAGAATGGAAGAGAGATTAATTCTTATAATCCTCTCTCCGTTTTTTTTATTCTTGGGTTTTTGAGCCATCTTACTTAAATTTGCAGAACAAATATACAACAAAAATGGAACCACTCCGAGAAATAATGAACATATTGTGGATGGAATGCGTAGATTCGACCAACAGCGAGATTCGCAGACGGATTGCCACGCTTGACAATTTGTCACTGATTGCCACGCAGGAGCAGACTGCAGGTCGCGGACAAGGCACCCATACATGGTATTCCAGCCCTCGGACCAACCTGCTGTTCAGCATGCTTTTCCGCTTCCAGGAGAACGACCGCAGCGAACTCAAGACCCGGGACATGCTCCTTATTACGGAGATGGTCACGCTCGGAATAAGAGATTACCTTCTTGACAACGGCATCAGTGCACGCATCAAATGGCCAAACGACATCTGGGTAGCCGACAAGAAGATATGCGGTATCCTGATAGAGAACATTCTGGACCATGACAGAATCTCAGAGAGTATTGTGGGAATAGGACTTGACGTCAACGAAACTCAGTGGCCTGAATATATTCCAAATCCAGTTTCCATGAAGCAGCTCACTGGGAAAACATACGACCTGGAGGAAGAACTTGCCGAGCTGGCGGCATTCATCGCGTCAAGATACACTCAACTGCGCACGGAAAAAGGTCGTGCCGACCTTGATTCGGAGTTCAGAAAGTATATGTTCAGGCTTCCCGAAGAGCAGCGATAGCAGCTTCCGGATCTTCCGCACCATACACCGAACTTCCCGCTACGGCTATATTGACTCCGGCCTCTCTTGCGCATTTGACCGTGGTCATATTGATACCGCCATCCATCTCAATGAGAGCTTCCGCTCCCCTTCTGGATATCTCGGACTTCAGGCATGACGCCCTGTCAAGTGACTCATATATGAACTTCTGTCCGCCAAAGCCGGCAAATACCGACATCAGCAGGAAATAGTCCGCCTCTCCTATGTAAGGAAACAGCTTCTCGACAGGGATGTCAGGATTTATCGCCACCCCGGCCATCATGCCAAGGGACTTTATCTGAGCAATATACTTGGATGTATCTGCGCCGGCCGCCTCATAATGGAATGAGCACATCTGAACTTTGTCTTCAGACAGTTTCTTGAACCATCGCTCCGGATGAACCACCATCAAGTGAGCATCCATGGGAGCAACCGCCACTTTATGCAACTGATCTATGACAGAGAACCCGAACGAGATATTCGGCACAAGAGTGCCATCCATTACGTCAAGATGAATGATGTCACCACATCTGTTCACCAGCTCAATATCTTTTTCGAGATGGAGAAAATCAGCGGCAAGAATGGATGGAGCTATCTTAAACATGGCAAAACTATCTTTCTGCAGGCAAAAGAGCCGCTTCAATATCGGTCACATACTTCCGGAACACCTTATCGGTGGACATCAGATCTGACACGGTCATACAAGAGTGAAGCACCGTAGCATGGTCCTTTCCGCCTATCTCCGCCCCGATGGTAGCCAGCGAACAGTTCGCTATCAGACTACGGCTCAAGTACATGGCTATCTGTCTGGCCTGAACTATCTGGCGTTTGCGCGACTTGGAAAGCAGGTCGTTGCGGGTGATATTGAAATACTCGCACACGGTTTTCTGTACCTTGTCTATCGTCACCTCGGTCTTGGCTTCCCCGACAATCGTCTCCGTAATGCTCTCGGCAAGCTCAAGAAGAGACTTGTTGCGCTCGACGGACGAATAGGCTATAAGAGACACCAACGTCCCCTCAAGCTCACGGAAATTGGTCCTGACCTTGGAAGCAATATATTCAAGCACATTGTCCGGGATGATTATGGCCTCATGCTCCGCCTTCATTTTAAGCATGCGAAGTCTCGTCTGGAAATCAGGCCGTCCCAACGGCACGGACAATCCCCACTTGAAGCGTGACAGCAGCCTCTCCTCGAAATTCTGCAACTCTACGGGTGCACGATCAGAGGTAAAAATGAGCTGCTTGCAGTTCTGATGAAGATGATTGAAAATATTGAACATGGCATTCTGACTTCCAGCGCCCATAAGTTCCTGTATATCATCGACGATGAGAACATCCACCTTCATGTAATAGGCAAAGAAATCGGTAACCTTGTTGAGTACCGTAGTCGCCGTGACGTATTGGTTCTTGAATTCGTTGCTCGTAACGTAAAGCACGACAAGATCCGGATATTTCTCCTTGATGGCGATACCAATGGCCTGAGCAAGGTGAGTCTTGCCAAGACCTGATCCTCCGAAAATAAAAAGAGGATTGAAGGCAGTCTTTCCTGGGGCTGCAGTAATATTGATGCCGGCACTTATACCAAGCTTGTTGCACTCCCCTTCCACCAGATTGGCAAAACAATATGACGGATTGAGTCTCGGATCTATCTTTACCTTATGAATTCCGGGATATACAAACGGACTTGGCTTGTCCGATGGTGTGGATGCAACCATGACAGAAGGATTGACCGGAGTCAGAACTTCCTGTCCTGGAACGTTGATGGTCCTGACCTTGACCGGACGGATATTATACACCAGCTTGGCACCCGTACCGATCACTCTCTTAAGAGTCATCTTCAGCACATCAAGATATGCCTCTTCAATATACTCACGGAAAAAGTCAGACGGAACTGCGATAGTGAGGACAGAACCTTCCAGGGAAACAGGACGTATCGGCTCGAACCAAGTCGAGAACTGCTGTGGTTCTATCACCTGCTTAATCACTTGCAGACAATCATCCCATACTGCAGCATATGATTCCTGTTTTTCCATTATATCCTTTGTTTTGTGAATTAATTCGAGCGGAAAATGCTCCGTCTGAACTGCTTTGCAAAGTTGGTGATAAATAATTGAAAAAAATTTCGGAATGCTATTGTTTTTTAACTTTATTTATCGTAAATACGTTTGGGCAATCATTAAACGATTCGTTTCTAAATATCTGTATATCAATAAATTACATAACACTAATACCCCTAAACCATTATCCATTAGCATAATTGCAATTTATAAAGATTCTAAAATAATAAATGGCACCGGAATTGTTTAAATGCACATTAATTTTTCACAGCCTGCACGGCTTCGCCGTCAATTTTCACAAGAAAAGCATCACTGAAATACTTGCGCACATCTTTGAGCTGTCCTGAGACCTTGTCAAGGTCATTTGCAGGACACAAAAAATATTTGAACAAATTGCCTACCGGAAGACAAATCACTTCATAACCTTTGAAGACAGGATCACTTGAAGCCAGACGGCGGGAAGACACCAACGCCTGTATTGCATATAAAGAGGTATCAGAAGGCACCACATCCGGATCTTTTGGAGACGTCACGGGAGCCGACAGGCTGTCTTTGGCCGCCTGCCCGGACGGAGCGTCACTTCTGATGCTCTCGTCAAATGACTGTTTATATTCTACGAAGGCATTGAAAAGGCGAAGACCGAGTTCTTCCCTGGAGGAACTGCGACGAAGTATCGACAGGTCTGTCGGATTGGATATGAATCCAAGTTCCACAAGCACCGCCGGCATCGAGGTTTTCCAAAGTACATAATATGGATTCTGCCATATTCCCCTGTCGGCCTTTATGGGGCCGCCCTTGAGACTCCGGCTTATCACCTGGGCGAATTTCATACTTTGCTCAAGATATGAATTCTGCATAAGCGTCATGAATATGAAAGACTCCGGATCGGAAGGATCGAATCCCTGATACTTGGTGGTATAGTCATCTTCAAGGGTTATCACGGAGTTCTCCCGTCTGCACACATCCATATTATATGCGAACAAGTCCTTGTTGGTATCGGACGACTGGCCCAGAATATGCACCGAATAGCCATTAGGGGAATTCTTTGCGCTCGAGTTGACATGTATCGAGATAAAAAGGTCCGCATCTGCCTTATTGGCTATTTCCGCCCGGTCGTTCAAGGTGACGTACTTGTCTGAAGACCTGGTCATCACTACTTTAACGTCGGGGTATGCCTTACGGATGCGCTCCGAAAGATTCTGCGCAATATCCAGAACGATGGACTTCTCGTAGGTCTTTTTATCCGAACTCACCGCGCCCGGATCCTTTCCGCCGTGACCGGCATCGATTACCACAACATGCAAGCCTGTACCGTCAGCAAACAGCGAGATGACGGAAAGAAATATTGCCAGGGCTATACAAATTGTGCGTTTCAAATTTATGTATTACATTTGTAGATTATTGCAAATTTAGTAAAAACTTTCGTTTGAGGAAAGACATTCATATTATTTCTTTTTTTCTGATTCTTTGCCTTCTCTTGGCAGATTTTACGGCGGGAGCTCAGAATAGGCGCGGTTCCAAGAGGGGGTCCGGCGGCTACGGCATAAGGGTAGAGAAGAAAGTCGTGGCTCCCGATTCATTGACGCTGGCGCGAAGAGATTCCATATTCCGTGCCGATTCCATCAGAAAGTCCGATTCGCTGTCAATGCTCCGGAACAGTTCCCTTGAGAATCCTGCATTCTCCGATGCCAGGGACAGTGTAGTCCAGGCCAGAGATCCGCTGACCGGCAACACCAAGCTGTATTATTACGGTGACGTGAAGGTCAAGTACCAGGACATGGAACTGACGGCAGACTACATGGAGTATGATATGAAGACCCGTACCGTGTTTGCAAGAGGCAATTATGATTCCACCAAAATGTCCTGGGTCGGCAGGCCGAAAATGACACAATCCGGAAAATCATACGAGATGGAGAGCCTGAATTATAATTTCGACACTCGAAAGGCCTTCATCAACAATATGATAACTTCCGAGAACGACGGCATTCTCCACGGACAGAATATCAAGATGATGGATGACAGGTCCATCAATATAAAGCATGGCAAATACACGGTCTGCGACGCCGACCATCCGCATTACTACCTCGCCCTAACCTCTGCAAAACTGGTGCAGAACCCAAGCCAGAAGACCATTATAGGCCCGTCATACCTTGTACTGGAGGACGTCAAACTGCCGTTCATCGGGCTGCCGTTCGGGTTCATTCCCAAGAAGCCGGAGCGGGCTACCGGAATGCTGATGCCGACCTTCGGGGAAGAACAGGCCCGAGGATTCTACATGCGCGGTCTGGGCATGTATTTCGTATTCGGGGACCATCTCGACCTGCAGGTGACCGGAGACTACTACACCCTTGGGTCGTGGGCAATCAACGTAAGTTCCAGGTACAACGTCAAATACAAATTCAACGGCGGGTTCAATATCACCTACTCCAATGACCAGACCGGAGAAAAAGGCACACCCGAATTCCGTAAAATGACCAACTTCGGAATACGTTGGGATCATTCCCAGGATTCAAAAGCACGCCCGGGGACGACATTCAGGGCGTCAGTGGACCTCAAGAGCCCGTCCAACAACAGATACAACTCCACCAGCATAGACAACGCTCTTCAGAATCAGGCGAGTTCCACCATATCCTATTCCAAAACATGGGGAGGCAAGGTAAGCATAAGTCTCAATGCCAGGCACAGCCAGAGCTCCCGCGACTCTTCTTACACGTTCACGCTGCCGAACCTGTCAATATCAGTCAGCACCTTCTATCCTTTCAAACGCAAGGAAAGAGTCGGAAAGGAGAAAATATACGAGAAGATTTCATTTGCCTACCGTTCTTCTCTGGACAACCAGATCAGTTTCAAGTCTTCCGAGTTCGGAAAGGAAAATCTTCTCGACAAGTTCAAGAACGGCATGAAGCACGACTTCACGATAGGTCTGCCTACATTCCAGCTTTTCAAATACATAAGCATCTCGCCAAGTGTTTCCTACGGTCAGAACTGGTATTTCAGGGCCACGGACTGGACGTATAACGAGGAGACCGACAAGCTTGAATCCACGCAGACGCATCAGTTCAGCCGGCTCGGCATCTACCAGAATTACTCGTTCGGAGCTTCGGCGAGCACCAGAATTTACGGGACGCTCAATTTCGGCAAGCATCGCAGGGTGCAGGCTATACGCCACGTCATATCTCCGTCCATGTCAGTAAGTTACATCCCTAACCTCAATACGCGGTCCAACGGATACCGAACGCTCCATTACACGGACGCCAGCGGAACTGAAAAGACATACGACTACAACATCTACAGCGGTCAGCTTGTCTCCGTCCCAACCAGCGGAAAGCAGGCGGCAAGTATGACCATCAATATCGGCAACAACCTGGAAGCCAAGGTGCGGGACTATGCGGACACCACCGGAAGAGGAAGCAAAAAAGTCAAGCTCATCGACCAGTTCAACATCAACACCGGATACAATTTCCTGAGCGAGCATTACAAGATGCAGACCGTCTCAATGACAATGTCCACTTCCCTGTTCAATAAAGTCTCCATCAATGCAAGTGCCGGATTCGACCCATACGGCATCGATGAGCGCGGAAACAGGGTTGAACGGTTCGCGGTATCGCAAGGACAGGGATTGGTCAGGCTCACAAGTTTCAACGCCTCCGCCTCATTCTCCCTTTCCGGGAAAGGGCACATCAACGGCAACGATGGTTCCAAGACAGAAGGTTCCGGAGCATCTTCGGGATCTGCAAATTACTACCGCAGAAATTATTACCATCCCGTAACCGGAGAATTCATTCCGGAGGGTTGGTTGTACTACACCAATCCGGATTCACCTTGGTCGGCCAATTTCAGCACATCTTTCAGCCTGACACCGAGATACAAGTACGACGCTGAAAAAGAAGAACTCCAGCGCAAAAATGACATTCGCGCCACCCTCAATGCCAGCGGCAACATTAAAATCACCCCAAGCCTTTCAGTGAACCTGAGCACGGGATTTGATTTCATGGCCAAGAAAATCACCACTACGCAGCTGAGTGCCAATTATGACCTCCACTGCTTCAATATCTCCGTAAGCTGGATTCCGCTCGGAACATACAAGTCATACAGCTTCACCATCGCCGCCAAAGCGGCAACTCTCGCTGATCTGTTGAAGTTCAAGAAAAGCAACAGCTATTGGGATAATTGATTTTTTTAGCTATATTTGCACATCCAATTTTACGAATCTGCCGTTTCGGCAATTCATGACAAATCTTATTACATTATATGCCACTCAGTTTATTTGAGCTGAATTCAATGAATAGAGAACAGCTCGAGGCGCTTGCAAAAGAATACGGCATCACCGCTACCAAAAAGCTTGATGACGAAAATCTTGCATTTGCCATCATCGACAAGCAGGCTATCGTCGAATCTCAAAAACCGATCGCCGAAAAGCCTAAGCAGCGTCGCGGACGTCCTCCAAAGACTCAAAAAGATGCACAGGAGCCGACTAAAGCGACTGCGAAAGCACCGTCAAAAACAGAAGAAAAAGCCTCTGCCAAACCTGAGCAGAACATAGTTAAGCCGGATACTGCGACTAAAGACGCGGCGGCTTCTGATTCCGACACGCAGCAGCCGAAAAAACGGGGCCGTAAGCCGGCAAGCGAGAAATCCGCTACGAAAGCATCAGCAGAAGCTCCTAAAAAGTCGGAGATTCCTCTTGAGTCTAAACCGGAGAACAAGCAGCTCCAAAAAATGGAGCAAAAATCTCCTGAAGCATCCAGAGAGAGCAAGGCTGCAGAGAATGTAAACCAATCCCCTGCCGACGCAGCTAAACCTTCAACCCAGGAGCCGCAGCAGAACGCCCAGCAGGAAGGCTCTCACGTCAAAAAGAAAAAGGAACGCGACCTCTCCAAAATCTTGGAAAAAGTACAGTCCAAGGTTCAGGAAAAGGCAATGGAAGGTTCTACAAGAGTTACCCCTGTGCAGACAAACTACGCACCGCAAGGCGGACTTGGTCCTTTCAATTCCCAGACACCACAGCAGAACAAGCCGTCCGATGGCAGATTCACCAAAAAGCCAAAACAGCCTCAGATTGTATATGAAGGCACTGTAGAGGCGACCGGAGTTCTGGAAATAATGCCTGATGGATACGGATTCCTTCGTTCTTCCGACTACAATTATCTCAATTCTCCGGATGACATATATGTATCTGCGCAGCAGGTCAAGTCAAATGCACTGAAAAGCGGCGATACCGTCACGGGAGAAATCAGACCTCCGCGCGATGGAGACAAATATTTCCCGCTTGTCGGAATAAAGTATGTCAATGGACGCACACCGGAGTTTATCCGGGACAGGGTTCCTTTCGACTTCCTCACTCCGCTCTTCCCGGACGAGAAGTTCAATCTGCTCGGAAACGGTCATGAAAAGGACAAGAGCTGCCGTCTGGTGGATATGTTTGCGCCTATAGGAAAAGGCCAGCGTATGCTTATCGTATCCCCTCCTAAGGCCGGTAAGACTCTGCTTCTCAAGAGCATAGCTAATGCGATAGCTGACAACCATCCGGAAGTTTACGAAATCGTCCTGCTTGTTGACGAGCGTCCGGAGGAAGTGACGGATATGCAGCGTTCCGTGAAGGCAGAAGTGGTGGCATCCACATTCGACGAGCCGGCGGAAAAGCATGTCAAGGTAGCAAATATGGTGATCGAAAAAGCCAGAAGACTCGTAGAATGCGGCCACGACGTAGTCATCCTGCTCGACTCCATCACCAGACTTGCCAGAGCATACAATACGGTACAGCCGGCATCCGGAAAGGTTCTTACCGGAGGTGTTGACGCCAATGCCCTGCAGAAGCCTAAAAGGTTCTTCGGTGCCGCCAGAAACATTGAAGGCGGTGGCTCGCTCACAATCCTTGCGACGGCCCTCACAGAAACTGGCTCCAAGATGGATGACGTCATTTTCGAAGAGTTCAAGGGTACCGGCAACTCCGAGATTCAGCTTGACAGGACTCTTGCCAACCGTCGCATATTCCCTGCCGTCAATATTCTTCTGTCGGGAACGAGAAGGGATGACCTGCTCTACCCTAAGGATCAGGGCCAGAGAATATGGATTCTTCGCAAGCTGCTTGCGGACATGAACCCTACCGAGGCGATGAATTTCATGAATCAGCTTATGGACGAGTACAAGACCAATCAGGATCTTCTTGACAACATGTCCAAGGTAAGTCCACAAGACGCCAAATACTACGATAATTTCTAGAATCAGTATAGAAGAAGAATGCCGGTTGAATCAATTCAGCCGGCATTCTTCTTGTATTATGTTTGTTGTCAGAGCATTACACCTTATTTGGTGCCGAATATGCGATCGCCCGCATCTCCGAGCCCCGGTACTATATAGGCGTTCTCGTTAAGATGGTCATCCACGGCAGCTACGTATATATCCACGTCCGGATGCTCTTTCTGAACCTTTGCCACTCCATCCGGTGCAGCCACAAGGCACATCAGCCGAATGTTGGTACATCCCCTCTCTTTCAACATGGTCAGCGCGTCGCAGGAACTGCCTCCAGTGGCAAGCATAGGGTCCGTTACAATCACCATTCTCTGGCTGATATCTTCCGGAAGCTTGCAATAATATACTACAGGAGTATGGGTCTTCTCGTCCCTGTACAGACCGATGTGGCCTACTTTAGCCACCGGAACCAGCGTAAGCAGTCCGTCCACCATGCCGAGTCCGGCACGCAGAATAGGAACCACGGCAAGTTTCCTTCCGGAGACTTTCCTGGCGGTCATTTTACATAAAGGAGTATCTATCTCGCAGTCCGTCAGCGGAAGATCGCGCGTAAGCTCATATCCCATAAGCAGTGAAATCTCTTTGAGAAGTTCCCTGAAATCCTTGGAACCTGTCTCTTTCTGACGCATAATGCTCAATTTATGCTGAATCATCGGGTGATTCACAATGTGCAATTGACTCATATAGGTGTGATTTTTATGTAAAGATATGAACTTTTTTTCTATTTTTGTCTAATTTTACTGACAAGCTGCATATTTGACCGATGCTAAAAGTTTTTTGCAAGAATAACGGCACTTATAAAGAGTTTCAGGAAGGCACGACGCTTCTTGAGATGCTGCCATCATTTGACTTCGACAAACCTTATGACATTGTATCCGCCAAAGTGAATAATGTCTGCGAAGGACTGAAATTCCGTGTTTTCAATAGCCGGGATGTCGAATTTCTGGATTATCGTTCCTACAATGGGCGCAATGTTTATTGCCGCTCATTGTGCTTCCTGCTCTACAAGGCGGCCAAGGAATTGTTCCCGAACTGCAAGATCATTCTGCGCCGTCCTATCTCCAAGGGCTTTTTCTGCTGCATGGACAAAGGAAACGGTCTTATGCTCACAAGTGAGGACGTGGATGCCATCAGCCTCAAAATGAGGGAAATCGTGGATATGGACATACCGTTCCGTCGTCATGAAGCACAAGTCTCCGAGGCCATAAAAATGTTCAAAAAACTCGGTCAGGAGGACAAGGTAAAGCTTCTTGAGACATGCGGAGAGGTGTATATCAACTATTACACCCTGGACGACACCACGGATTATTATTATGATGCTCTGGTGCCAAGCACCGGATATCTCAAGGTCTGGAGCCTCTCTACATATCACGGAGGGATGCTTCTCAGGGTTCCGGACAGGCATGAGCCGCTAAAGCTTGCGCCATTCTACGAACAGCCGAAGACTTTCGATGTGTTCACAGAAACGGTGAACTGGAACAGAATCATGGGGCTGAGCAATGTAGGAGATGTCAATGAGGCCTGCCTTAACGGACGGGCAAGCGAGCTTATCCAGGTAGCGGAGGCGCTTCAGGAGAAAAAAATAGTCCAGATTGCGGAAGAGATAGACAAGAGATACAATTCTCCTTCTCCGGTAAGGATAGTCCTTATAACAGGACCTACAAGCAGCGGCAAAAGCACTTTCTGCAGAAGATTGAGCGTACAGCTGAAGGCCTGCGGACTCCATCCGGTGTCTTTCTCAACGGACGATTATTTTGTGAACAGACTCGACACTCCGAAGCTTCCGGACGGAACATTCGATTTCGACAATTTCGAGACGGTAGATCACGCCGCACTTCAGGAGGATGTGCTCAAGCTCGTTTCAGGAGAGGAAGTGGAAGTGCCTGAATATAACTTCGTTACAGGAATCAGAGAATATAACGGAAAGAAGCTTTCCTTACATGAAGGATCCATTCTTCTTATAGAAGGAATACATGCGCTCAATCCGCAACTGCTTCCAAAAATTGAAGAATCTACCAAGTTCAGAATCTTCATAAATGCCATTACCAGCATATCTCTGGACGACCACAACTGCATTCCTACCAGCGACAACCGCCTTTTACGCAGAATTGTAAGAGATTATAAGAAAGGCGCTTATGGCGCGAAAGAAACCATTGCCAACTGGCCGAACGTGCGCCGTGCGGAAGTAAAATGGATATACCCTTATCAGGAAGACGCCGATGTTCTTTTCAACTCGGCTTACCTGCTTGAATTTGCAGTGCTGCGCAACCATGCCGAAGCCATTTTGCGGACCGTACCTAAAAACTGTCCCGAATACAGTGAGGCTCACAGGCTGCTCATGTTCCTGAATTATTTCATCCCGGTTCCGGACAAGGAAATTCCACATACCTCGTTCATGCGCAGTTTCCTCGGATATAACAACGACTGATTATGGGCAGAATAGTATTACCTCAAGATTTTTCTCCTCAGGAAAGGGCGGAGCGGGCCATGGAACTCTTCAAGCAGGGTTACAATTGCGCCCAGTCCGTAATACTCAGCTTCGCCGACATACTTGAGTCCTCAGGACTTGCCGACGAACACCTGCTCAAAGTGATTGGTTCGGGATTTGGCGGCGGAATGGGCAGACTGAGGGAAGTTTGCGGAGCATTCAGCGCATGCACCATGATAGCCGGATTCATCTCCCCGGCAGATGTCCCGGCGGATATGGCGGCAAGAAAAGCCAATTATGCCATAGTACAGGAGTTTGCCCAGAAGTTCAAGGATGCTAACGGCGGAAGCATTGTATGCCGGGAGCTTCTCGGACTTGGAGAGCGGAAGCAGACAGAATCGCCGGCGCCGTCTGAGAGAACGCCCGAATATTACCGCAAAAGACCTTGCGTGCATACAATCGGAGAGGCAGCACGCATAATAGCGGAAAAGTTATTATCCGACATGTAGTTACAATAAAGGGGAGCAGTCAATTGACCACTCCCCTTATCATTTGTACAGAATGTCAGAATTTCCTGTATGGCGACAACTTGAATATGAATTCATAATCATCGTACGGAAGTCTGTATTCCGGACGTGGTATGGCACCCCAACCGTTTTCGCATGCGAGTCCGGACTGAGCCTTGTCAATACATATGAACGTATTCTCCTCCTCGTCAAGTTCTCCGGCATGGCGCTGATGTCTTCTGTCACCGTCATCCAGCGATTCGATGCTATAATGAAGCGCGGATGCAGAGAACGGCTGTTCTGCGACAACCTCCAATCCCCTGCCGCTTCTTTCAAGAATTCTCCACCAGCGTATATCTGTCTTGGTTCCGGTCTCCTGCGGACGTATGTAAGGATAGAACTGCTCGCTTACGGTCTGATTCCAAAGGCCGACGAATGTGGAATTGTTACGATCCGAATAATTCTCAATCGGTCCACGTCCATAGTATTCAAGATATTCGAATGACTTAGGCATAGTCATACGCATACCGAAACGGAACATGTCAGGCACCTTCTTTCCTTTCTCGGTAATCATGCGCTGCCGGATTATCACGGCACCACAGGCATCGACAGAATAATCCAGGTGAAGCTTCGCCGAAACTTCTGGCATATCCAGCACGGCAGAAACCGTCACGACATCTTCCGCTTTTGCTTCTATAGACTCAAGTTTCATCTGCGGAGCCTTCCACACTGCACATTTTCTTTGCAGCATAGCTCCGAAATCGTTATCAGTCGGAGCGCGCCAGAAATTAGGCCTGATCTCTGTATCATCTTCAAGGAGTTCTCGCCCATTGAGAGCATACCGAGAAATGAATCCCGTTTTTCTTGATATCTCAACCGTGAAATCATCTCCGGTTATTATAAAATAGTTACGGTCATTATCCTTAAGTAAAGGACAAGCTCCTTTATGATTCATTTCAAGACTTGACGGGGAATAAGGCACGATGTCCAATTGCTGTTTGGCCACCTCGGTCCCGGCAGGAAGCAAAGGTTCTTCCCGTTTCAACCTGTAACTCAGGTTGAGCAGCAACTCTCCCTCGGAGGTTAAGTTTGAAATAGGCAATTGAATGATGGTCTTCTGCTGCGGTGCGGCATCAATGGTATCGATGCGGCCGTTGAGCACCGGTACGCCATTGTCAAGAACCTCCCATTCAAGATAATATGCAGACAGGTCGCGGAAGAAATTCTCATTGTAAATACTGAGACTTCCCTTTCGGATATCAAGCGGCTCCGTCCATATATTCTGATAAATGTACCCCACCTCGTAAGCGTGCGGATTAGGGATTCGATCCGGTCCAATCAGACCGTTGTCACAGAAACTCTGATCGTTGATGTCATATCGGTTGAAATCCCCGCCATATGCATATATCATACGGCCGTTTTTCCCGGTCCACCTGATGGATTGATCTACGAAATCCCAGATAAATCCACCCTGGAACTTAGGATATTTTCGGATGATGTCCCAATATTCCTTGAATCCGCCTTCAGAATTTCCCATGGCATGCGCATACTCACACATGATAAGCGGCATTGTACGGGTGTCATCCTGACAGTACTTCTCGCAATCCCCGTAAGACAGATACATGATACTTGAAATGTCCGTTTTGCCGTCCTTCTCATAGTCGGCACGCTCGTATTGTACGGGACGCGTCGGATCCTCGGACTTAATCCAATCGTAGGCCAGAGAGAAATTAGGTCCATAACCTCCTTCATTGCCCAAAGACCATGTAATCACGCTCGGATGATTGACGGAGCGTTGCACATTGCGCTGGTTGCGCTGGAGATGCGCGAGCTGATAATCCTCTCTTAGCGCAAGCGTAGCAGGACCGTATCCCATGCCATGACTCTCTATGTCCGCTTCCGCTATCAGGTACAGCCCATACTTGTCACAGAGGTCGTACCAGCGATTGTCATTAGGATAATGGCTTGTACGTACCGCATTGATATTCAGCCTTTTCATCAATTGAATATCCTGTATCATCCGCGCTTCGGACAGTACATATCCTTCGTCCGGATCCATTTCGTGACGATTGACTCCTTTGAAAAGAACGGGCTGTCCGTTAATGAGCAGCTGGGAGTTTCGTATTTCTATCTTGCGGAAACCGACCTTTACAGGTATTGTTTCAGACCCGCAGCTCGCATATAGAGTATATAGATATGGGGTTTCAGCGGACCACTTATGCACGCTTTTAACCTCGAGTTCCGCGCCCTTCGAATCAGTCTGCGCAGAAGCCACTTCCCTACCGTCTGCATCCCTGAGGCTCAGACTTACCGGAACTTTGCCTTTAGTGGAAAGGAGCACGGAGAGTTTGCCGTCGCGAAACGACTCATCCGTAAAATCAGTAGTCACCCGAAGGTCTTCGATTCGCTTCTTGTCCCTTGCGTAAAGATAGCAATCGCGTCCTACACCGCAGAAGCGGAAAAAGTCCTGACATTCAAGATAAGAGCCGTCACACCAACGGAAAACCTGAAACGCAAAATGATTCTCCTTGCCTGGTTTGATGTATTTGGTAATATCAAACTCAGCTTCCAGCTTGCTATCCTCACTATAGCCGACAAATTTGCCGTTGACCCACAGATAGATATTGGAAATGACGGAGCCGAAATGCGCTATGATATCTTTTCCTGCCCAGTTATCCGGAACCACGAAAGATCGCCGATAGGTCCCGGTATGATTGTTTTCGACCGGTACGTTCGGAGGATCGTTACGAAACTGGTTTTGCCACGGATAGCTCATATTGACATAAGTAGGGTCACCGAATCCGTTAAGCTCCCATACACCCGGAACAGGCATCTCTGCCCAATTGCGGTCATCGAAATCAGGCTTCTGAAAATTCACCGGACGAGTATCTGAATTTTTTGTCCAGAAAAACTTCCATTTTCCATTTAGACTCAAATAATTAGAAGAATTGGACTTGGTAAACTCTTCTGCCCGTTCAAAAGATTCGTAGGCAAAATAAGAACTGTGCATAGGCGCGCGGTTTACTTCATTGACCCGCGGATTCCGCCATTCGTCGAAAGTCTGTGCAGAGCCAGAGAAAGCCATTATCGCAAGCGCTGCAGACAAAAGAAATTGTTTCATTATGTATTCATTAAATTTAAACGAATATAGTGATAATATCTCAAACATAAAAGTGGGATGACATTTTCTGCCATCCCACATTTAATAATATTCGTACCTTTCCGAATTACATAGCCTGTGCGACTGCTACTGCGACAGCTACGGTTGCGCCAACCATAGGGTTGTTACCCATACCAAGGAATCCCATCATTTCTACGTGAGCAGGAACTGATGAAGATCCGGCAAACTGTGCATCTGAGTGCATACGTCCGAGAGTATCAGTCATACCGTAAGAAGCAGGACCGGCTGCCATGTTGTCCGGGTGAAGGGTACGTCCGGTACCGCCACCTGAAGCCACTGAGAAGTACGGTTTGCCTGCAAGCACGCGCTCCTTCTTATAGGTGCCGGCTACAGGATGCTGGAAACGTGTAGGGTTGGTAGAGTTACCGGTGATGGATACATCCACATCCTCCTTCCACATGATGGCAACGCCTTCGCGCACATCGTCAGCGCCATAGCAGCGAACGCCGCCACGAACTCCGTCAGAGTACTTTGTCTCGGAAATAACCTTAACCTCTCCGGTATAATAGTCAAACTCGGTCTGAACGTAAGTAAATCCGTTGATGCGGGAAATAATCTTTGCAGCATCCTTTCCGAGTCCGTTCAGGATGACGCGAAGAGGTTTCTTACGAACCTTATTGGCCATCTCGGCAATCTTGATAGCTCCCTCTGCGGCAGCATAAGACTCATGTCCGGCAAGGAATGCAAAGCAGCTTGTCTCCTCGCGAAGCAGTCTGGCAGCAAGATTACCATGACCCAAACCTACCTTACGGTCATCTGCAACAGATCCAGGGATACAGAACGCCTGAAGGCCCTCGCCGATAGCTTCAGCGGCCTCTGCTGCGTCCTTGACACCCTTCTTGATAGCGATGGCTGCACCTGCCACATACGCCCACTTTGCGTTCTCAAAGCAGATTTTCTGGGTATCCTCACACATCTTGTATGGGTCGATTCCCTTGGCGTCGCAGATAGCCTTTGCCTCTTCGAGGTCTTTGATTCCGTATTTGTTGAGAGCTGCATTGACCTGGTCAATACGACGCTCGTAACTTTCAAAAAGTGCCATAAGTCTCTTACTCTTTACGTGGGTCAATATATTTAACTGCGTCCTTGAAGCGGCCGTAAGTTCCCTTGGCCTTCTCTATAGCCTCAGGCCCAGTGGCACCACCTTTAAGAGCATCCATAAGCTTTCCGAGGTTAACGAACTCGTATCCAATGACTTCGTTATTGGCATCAAGAGCCATCTTGGTGCAGTATCCTTCAGTCATCTCAAGATAGCGGGAGCCCTTAGCCTTGGTTCCATACATGGTACCTACCTGGCTGCGAAGGTTCTTTCCAAGATCCTCAAGGGAGCCTCCGACCGGAAGTCCGCCCTCAGAGAAAGCTGATTGTGTACGGCCATAGACAATCTGAAGGAAGAGTTCACGCATTGCGGTGTTGATGGCATCGCAGACAAGGTCGGTATTAAGTGCCTCAAGAAGAGTCTTACCAGGAAGAATCTCAGAAGCCATAGCGGCTGAATGAGTCATTCCTGAGCATCCGATAGTCTCCACGAGAGCCTCTTCGATGATACCGTCCTTAACATTAAGAGTCAATTTGCAGGCACCCTGCTGAGGAGCACACCAGCCGATACCGTGAGTAAGGCCGGAAATATCCTTGATTTCTTTTGAATGCACCCACTTCCCTTCCTCAGGAATAGGTGCATTGGCGTGATTTGCGCCTTTTGTTACGCAGCACATCTGCTGCACTTCTTTTGTGTAAATCATATTCTAGAACTATGAATTTGTATTAGTAATCCCTAAAAATAATTTAGCAGTGCAAATATAGTCATTTTTAGGGATACGGACTTATATTTTTTAAACATAATAACTAATTTTGTGCGATTTTAACTCTAATGATTCAGATGGCATTTACAGACAACCAAGATACAATATGCGCACCTGCTTCAGGCACAGGCGGAGCGGTCTCAATAATAAGAATCAGCGGCGGGAATTGTTTCCGGGTTGTGGATTCCCTGATCTCGTTCCTTAAAGGGGATGCTGCGTCTTCTGAGGGATATAGGCTCAAACGAGGGCATTTTCTGGACCTGGACGATGTGCTTGTAGGCATATTCAAGGCTCCGCACTCATACACCGGAGAAGACGGGGCCGAGATATATTGCCATGCCTCCCCTTATATTGTAAGCTGCATTTTGGATCAGCTCTGCACGCATGGATGCAGAATGGCCGAGCCTGGAGAATTCACAAGGAGGGCCTTCCTGAACGGGAAAATGGATCTTGCCCAGGCCGAATCGGTCGCAGATGTGATATCCAGCAGTTCCGCAGCTCAGCACAGGATAGCCATGAACCAGCTCAGAGGCGGGTATTCAGCAGAACTGCGTTCCATAAGGGATCATCTGGTGGAACTCTCCGCACTGCTTGAACTGGAGCTTGATTTCAGTGACGAGGATGTGGAATTTGCCGACAGAAGCAGGCTAAAAGGGCTTCTTGAAGAGACTCGCCGCAGGTGCTGCGAGCTTGCAGACTCTTTCCGAATGGGAAACGCCATCAAAAACGGAGTGCCGGTAGCAATCGTGGGTGCGCCCAACAGCGGCAAAAGCACCCTGCTCAATGCCTTGGTCAAAGATGACCGCGCCATAGTATCAGACATTCCTGGGACGACGAGGGACACCATAGAAGAGACCTGCATACTTGGCGGAATACTGTTCAGATTTATCGACACGGCAGGCATTCGCGAGTCTTCGGACAAAATAGAAAAAATGGGTATCGAAAGAAGCTTTTCCAAACTCATGGAAGCATCCGTAGTGATAGGTTTGACAGACGGAACCCTGCCTTCACGGGAAGTCATGGAGCAAATTTCCACCATCGCCGATCATATGGATTTCGAGACGCAAAAACTCATCATAGTCGTCAATAAAAATGACGAAAAAGACGCCGAAGAGACGCTTAACAAAAATGTTTCCGAGTTAAACTCTTTTGTTATATCTTCTGATTCACTTAAAAGTAACACAAGCATCCTCTCTATCAGCGCAAAGAAGCGTTCCGGCATAGAAAAACTGGAAAAAGCGCTCGTCGAGACATGCCACATCTCCGATTCCGAAGAGATTCTGGTGACAAATGCACGACATGCCAAGGCCCTGAAGGAAAGCTCCGAGGCCCTCGGGAAAGTATCTGCGGGACTTGATGCCGGCATCCCCACAGACCTTCTTGCAGAGGACCTTCGCGAAGCACTATCGCTGCTTGGCACCATCACTGGCGAAATCTGCTCCAACGAAATCCTTGGCGAAATTTTCAGCCGGTTTTGCATTGGTAAATAATTGATTGTCAATTACTTACCAAAATTTCATCGGCAAATCTGGTCAGCATTTAGACGTAAAGAAGATAGTTAAGACTTTGTCTGCTTGCATCTCCAGTCCTAAAGGGTATGAGGATTTTGCCGAAAAACTGGATATCTATCTATAAAATTGCGCAAAAATATAACAATTTCGGCATTTTTCATTGTTTGTTGCCATTTTTGTTATATATTCGTAAAGAAATTGATAAACCAATGGCATTAACAGAGCATATCATCTATTTTGCAGCACAGCATGGGGGTTCTTTCAGAAAAAAAGAACTGCTGGATGAATTGCGTATGGACGCTTCTGTCAACGAAGCCAGCGTTTCAGCCATATTGGGACGTTTAGTTGCTACAGGAAGGATGATAAAGACCGGATGGGGTGAATATGCCCTTGCGGAAGGGCTCAAACCGCGCTTTCTGGTGCGACCTAGAGACGAGGCTTTGGGCATTGGCATGGCGCTGAAAGAGCGATATCCTTTTGTTGATTTCTGCGTATGGGATTCATTCTGCTTGGTGCCCTTTATGCTGCATGTGCCTAATGAGAACATCACAGTCGTTGACGTAGAACGGGATATGCTGCCCACATTTTTCGATGCACTGAAGGAGATGTTTCCAGAAAATATAATCCTGCCCCACCCCAGCAAGGAAGAATTTTACACTTATGGAGACGGCAAGGACAGCATTGTCATACACCCGCTCTGCACCGAATCTCCATTGGATACATTCAGAGGACTGCAGGTCCCAATGGCTGAAAAGGTCCTGGTGGACATCGCCATCAATCCTGAATTCGACTACCTTCAAGGTTCGGAAGTGTTCACCATATTCGAGCACGCCTTCCGCAGTTGCTCAATATCACGTCCTTCCCTGCTCCGCTATGCCCGCCGCCGCGGCAGCACAGGCATCATACGAAAAAAGCTTTTTACTATAAATGAATAGCCATGGCTAAAGTGAAGTATCATTATGCATTAGACGAGCACGAAAGAATAGTGTGCATTGATGATGTAACCGAGGAAGATAGACAGTCGCATTCTTATCATTGCCTGAACTGTGGTGAACGTATGATTCCTAGGATGGGCGTAAAACGCACCCGGCATTTTGCTCATCGTGGCGAGGATGTTCATTGTGGACAAGAAACCTATCTCCACAAATTGGCCAAGTTGCTAATAAAAGAGAAATTTAATCAAGAAGGACCTTTTGAAATCAGTTACTACAGAGATGTTAAATGCTCTGACCAAGACTCATGCCCTTTTGCTAAGCCAGAAGAATGTCACGTCTTTAAGCTTGTCACCATCGATCTAAAGCATTTCTATGACAACTGCATTGAGGAACAATATGTAGATGGCTTCATTGCTGACCTGCTACTTACCAAATCGGACATGCCCGAACGAGAGAATGTCTTGATAGAGATTCAAGTCTCGCATAAGAGCACAGAACAAAAAATCCAATCCGGACTTCGCATTATTGAAATACACATAAGCACAGAAGAGGACATAAAAACACTGTTGGACGCACCCATCGCCGAGAACCCAGAAGATAAGTTCGGCTATATCAGTCATGTGGAGACAATCGGGCTTGGCAAATTCTACAACTTCAAGAAAGAATCTGCTCCAGAACCGCTAGAGGTACGTGATATACCACGATTCTACCTGTTTCGCAGCGGGAAAGCATACGTTACAAATATGGAGAAATTCAGGTCCTGCAGGGATGTTTACAAGAAGGATAACGAAAAAGCAATATTCGAAGTCAGCATCGACTTTTTCTACCTGGGATCACCTTCTCCTTATGATTTCGGATATATGGCGGCGATGCAGAATGGAATCCCAGTTCAGACTTGTCAATTCTGCAAGTACCACCGAAACGGATTCGAGGTCGGATATGGCCTAAATCCAATCTTCTGCTGCCTCTACAAGAAATACAGCACTCCAGAAAATCCTGAGCCACAATACGCCCGCCAATGCGAATACTACCGTGAAGACAAGAAGCAAATGAATGAAATCATCCGACTCATGCCGCACATCGTAGTTGCTGACAAATTATGAATATAATACATTAGAATTGAACCAATGTACACGTTTAGTGTTGAGCATCAATAAATGATTGACATATGGAACTTGACTTATCACACTCAATATCGGATCGAAATATTCAACTAGAGCAGACTCTTCTTGACAAACTACTCTCCTAGTATGTTCAAAAATATATCGTGCAGATGAATCGTCTTGACACCATAAAGACATTCATTCACGACAACACTTACCATAACATCGAGTCAGGCCATCATATTGCATACAAATACATTGTAAACAAAGATTCCGATACGCCTACAAGGATAATCTGATTCTGATCGAGTCTGACTCCGGCTATCATACTGTCTTTCGGTCCGGTCACGCTTTCAGCCGGCATGCTGACAAGCCTGTCCGTCTCCTTACCGGACTCGACTGTTGACCGCCTGGAGGATTTTGTATACATTTGTGCTGATAAGACATTGGTATATGAAGAGATTGGCCATCATAATTGCAGGAATGCTTGCAAATCTTCTCGTCGCGAGTGCTCAGAACTACGTACGTGCCGGGGAAGGCAACTACGGAAAGATACTGTACAACTGGGACGGAACCTTCCTGCGCAGCGGGGAGAGCAAGTACAGCACTCCCCTTCTGAACTTCGACGGACAAAAGATCCGTATGGGTGAGAGCAAATACGCCACCGCCAAGTGGTTCTGGGACAGGACGGTTCTTCACTCAGGTGAGAACAGATACGGACGAGGCATCGTCTGGTCTGACGGAATTGACATACGCTCCGGTGAGAACAAGTACGGAGAGCTGCTCTTCTATAGGGACGGCAGCCGGATCAGGACCGAGGGGAAACACGGAAAGGTCGTGTTTACAGTCCAAGGTTCTATACCTCTCCCTATCCTTATATGGATAAGCGTGCTTGACTGAAATACTGGACAGAATAACTTTCTTTGATAACTGTATTACATTTATCAAAATAATGTTACCTTTGTCTTCCAAAGCATCAGGAAATGGAAGACAAGAAAAACAGAAGGGGCGGAGCGCGCCCCGGTGCGGGACATCCCAAGGGTGACAGCAGGATGATATCCTTCCGTGCACCCGGTCCTCTGGCCGAGCAGCTGGAAGGGATGGAGAACCGCACTGACTTCATCAGGCAGGCACTTACCAGGGCCGTCAGGGAACGCGGGCATCGCCCTGGGTTCCCCGGTCACGCCGTTCCGGCAGGCAGTGTCAGGTCACTCTCACTCCCCTATTACGACATCAGCGTGGTGGCGGGGTTCCCCGTTCCTCTGGACAACGACGAACGCTCTCAGGACATCGACATCCTCTCGATGCTCTGTCCCCATCCGGAGGCATCCTACCTCATACGTGTCAGCGGCAACTCGATGATCGACGCTGGAGTGCTGAGCGGTGACATCGTCATTGTGGACAAGAGCAACCGAAACCCCGGCCCTCACGAGATAGCAATGTGCGAGCTCAACGGCGAGTACACCCTCAAGCATTTCATCCTCGATGAGGGGCAGGGCTGGCTCGTTCCGGCGAACCCTGAATACCCGAAAATCCGCATTACCCCTGACGACGACTTCAGTGTTTGGGGCACCGTCACATACATCATTCACAAGGCAAGAGACTAGAATACATATGGACCTTTCGACACTCAACAGCAGGCAGAGGGAGGCGGTGACCTCCACCGAGGGGCGCATCCGTGTCATCGCAGGTGCAGGTTCGGGCAAGACGAGGGCCCTCGCATTCAGGTACGCCTACATAGTGAACGAGCTGGGCATAGACCCTGCCAACATCCTGTGCCTGACCTTCACCAACAAGGCCGCCCAGGAGATGAAGAGCCGCATATCGCAGCTCGTGCCTCCCGGGTACACCAATGACTTCGTATGCACCATTCACGGGTTCTGCGTGAGGTTCCTCCGCGAAGAGATCTTCCGTCTCGGCTACCCGAAGAACTTTCAGATTCTCGATGAGGAGGACATGAAGTCCCTCGCCCGGCAGGTCCTGACCGAGAACAACACCGAGCGCAGCGTCAAGACCGTACGACAGCTTATCGAGGCACTCGGAGGCCTCAAGTGCGACGGAAGTTACGTATCTCAGTATATCATCCCGTCCTCCCCTCTAACGGGAAGAAACGAACTCTCGCAGGCAACCCAGTTGCTCTTCAAGCAGAAGGACAAACTCTCGCTTGACTTCGACGACCTCGTGCATTTCACCTGCCATATCCTCCATTCCTTCCCGGACGTGCGCGAGAAATGGCAGGAGAGGATGAACTATGTAATGATCGACGAGGCGCAGGACTGTAATTCCATCGATTGGGACATCGTTGAGACGTTATCCGCGATGAGTGGCAATCTCTTCGTGGTGGGAGATCCGGACCAGTCCATCTACGAGTGGAGAGGGGCCAAACCGGACATTTTCGTGGCGTTCCGCTCCGACAAGGATGTCATCCTCGACGAGAACTACCGCTCGACGCCGGGGATCCTCGACGTGGCGAACTCCATAATAGTCAACAACCGCAACCGCATCGACAAGACGATGTTCACAAGGAGTGGGGCCGGAGAGTCCATCATCCACTACCACGCGCCCACGGAGGCGCAGGAGGCCCAGTGGGTGTGCACGGAGATAATGAAGAGGATGGAGAAGGGAGCTGAATATTCCGACTTTGCCATCCTCTTCCGCGCCGCCCACTTGTCGCGCACTGTCGAACAGGCCTTCATACGGGCGGGCATCCCCTATGTGATGTGGGGAGGGGTGCGCTTCTTCGATAGGATGGAGGTGAAGGACTGCATCAGCTACCTCCGTCTGGTTGCAAGCGATGACGACCTCGCCTTCGAAAGGGTCGTCAATACCCCGTCTCGCAAGGTGGGGAAGGTGACGCTCGAGCTGATCTCGGCCTACGCATCCCAGGAGGGAACGTCCCTGTATTCAGCACTGAAGAACCACCTTGATGACCCAAAGCTGGATAGGCCCGCCCTGCACGGGTTCGTGGAACTCGTCGAGGAATGCCGCCGCAGTGTCTTCTCCCGGAGCGTCTGCGGGATGCTGGAGCATATACTTGAAAAGACGGGTCTGAAGATGGACTACCGCGACGACAATGACGAGCAGAGGCTGGAGAACATCACCGAACTGGTGAACTCCATCCGAATCTACGAGCAGGAGCACGTGGAGTGGAACGGGGCTCCCCTGTACGATTACCTGCAGGACATCGCACTGTACACCAACGCTGACTACCGCAAGGAGTCGAACAAGGTCAAGCTGATGACCGTCCACCAGAGCAAGGGACTGGAGTTCCCGTATGTGTTCATTGTCGGGCTGAGCGACGGCATATTCCCGAACGCGCGCAGCATCCGCGAGAGGAAGAAGAGCGCACTCGAGGAGGAGCGGAGGCTGATGTACGTCGCCGCCACCCGGGCACAGAAGTGCCTCTTCATGACGGAGTCGGAAGGGTACAACATACAGGCCCAGCAGGAGAAGCTGCCTTCGAGGTTCATCGCGGAGATCAAGCGCGACCTCTTCGTAACCGAAGGGGCGATGGACGAGGCCCTGTGGAGGAAGCTGGAGGAGCACGTGAAGGCTGAGGAGCTGGGAGAGATGACCGCTCCGGACTCTCCGGCACCTGACGCCGGGAGGATTGCGGAAGGCTCCATCGTGACGCACAGGGTGTTCGGAGAGGGAGAGGTGCTGGAGGTATCCGACACCGGCTCCTGCAAGGTCCGCTTCGATGGAGGGAAGATCCGGTTCCTTCGGAGCACGATGCTGGAGCTGAAGAGAACCATCAACGTGGTCGTCCGCAAGGACAGCCGCACACTGTCATAGAGCCATGATTGCCCTCGCCGACTGCAACACCTTCTTCGCTTCGGTGGAAAGAGCTCTGCACCCAGGATTGAAAGGAAAACCCGTATGCGTGCTCTCGAGCAATGATGGCAATATCGTTGCCCTTACCGCCGAGGCTAAGGCACTGGGACTGCGACGCGGAGATCCCTTCTTCAAAGTCAAGGACATCATCAAGAAAAACGACATTGCCGTCTTCTCCGGCAATCTGATGCTCTACGCGGCAATGTCCAAGAGGGTGCAGAGCATAATGAGGCGGACGGTGGAGCACACCGAATGTTACTCCATCGACGAGCAGTTCCTCTACCTGGACGGCTACGAGAAGCACTTCGACCTGGTGGAGATGATGAGGGGGATGGTTAAGCAGATTGCCCTCTGGACCGACATCCCCGTGAGCGTGGGCATAGCCAGGACCAAGACACTGGCCAAGATAGCCAGCAAGTTCGCCAAGCAGTACAAGGGCTATGAAGGGGTCTGCATGATAGACACCGATGCGAAACGCCGCAAGGCCCTTTCGATGTTCGACCTCTCCGATGTCTGGGGCATTGGCCCCAGGACCTTCGCTAAACTCACCGCCCTTGGTGTGACTACGCCCCTGCAGCTGGCGGACAAGCCCGGGGAATGGGTGCGGGGTCACTTCCATAAGCCCGGTTACCAGACCTGGCTAGAGCTGAACGGCCGCCCCTGCATCGACACTTCGGAGATTCTCAACAGGCAGACCATCACCACCAGCAGGAGCTTCGGGAAGATGATTTCCTCCAAGGAGGACCTCAAGGCTTCGGTGGCGTCCTTCGCTGCCAGCTGCTGCAGCACCCTGCGGGGACAGGACTCGGCGGCGGGCTCCGTATCGGTATTCGCCTGCAGCAACCGCTTCAGGGAGGACCTCCCGCAGTACGGGAACATAGCGACGAAAAAGCTCTCCGTCCCCTCGGCGGACACGTTGGAGATAACGGCGGCGGCAATGGAACTGGTGGAAAGAATCTACCGCCCGGGAATCCTCTTCAAGAAGTCGGGAGTCATCCTCTCGGACATAGTCCCGGGCTGCTGCCATCAAATATTGTTCGACCCCATTGTGAGACGTGAGGAACGCGTGGAACTGTCAGAGACGCTCGACAGAATGAACCACAAGTATGGCATCAGGACAGTCGGCCTCGCCGTGGCCGGAAGCGACAACGAAGCCTGGAAGAACAAGAAAGAGCACCTTACGCCCAACTACCTGACGGATATTGACCAGATAATGACGGTACAAATCTGACTCAGTGTTTGTATTTTTCATTAAAAATATTGCAAAGGTAAGCGCAAATTGCTTACCTTTGCAACAAATCAACCGAATATGAGTTTAAACGACTGGATAAAAGAACAGGAACAAAAAGGGGTTACTTCCTTCTCTTTCCAGCAAGCTCGTTGTGTGTTTCGTGAACGGACGGAGAAATCCTTGAAAACTGACATCAATAGACTGGTATCAGCCAAGAGGATTGAAAATAAAACCGCGTGAGTTATTGATGCTCAATTAGTTATATGCACACCAGATGTACAGCCTTCTGCAATTAAGCAGAGGGCTTTTTTGTTGATAATCAAATGCTTATAAATATATGAGAATTCCAATTATTGTCATACCTTGGTCACCAGTTGTACACCTTTTTGGACGCATGTTGCATCGAGGGTGAATTTGTGGACATTGTGTGACTCCGTGATACACCGTGTGACATACTGTGACAATGCGTGACATCCATAGCTCGTGTAAATTTTACACATTTTGTTTGCAGGATTGAATTATATTGTTTACCTTTGTTGTGTAATTTTTACACAGGTAAATAATGGAGGAGAAGAAATATTGCTACAAATACCCTCACCCGGCTGTCACGACAGACTGCGTGATATTCGGTTTCGACGGCAGCGAACTTCAGGTACTGCTCATTGAAAGAGGCATTGAACCATTCAAAGGGAAATGGGCATTTCCAGGCGGATTCCTGAAGATGGATGAAACAGCCAGGGAAGGAGCTTTGCGTGAGTTAAAAGAAGAGACAGGTCTTGAGAATGCCTACATAGAACAGTTCAACACCTATTCGGACCCGTGGCGTGATCCAAGGGAGAGAGTCATCACCATTGCTCATTACGCGCTCGTGCGTATTCAGGAAGTAAAAGGAGGCGATGATGCAGCAAAAGCCCAGTGGTTCCCTATTGACAAAGTCCCACAGCTAGCCTTTGACCACGACAAGATTCTTCGCGATGCCATGAGGAAACTTAGAGAGAGAATCCATTTCGAGCCTATAGGATTTGAGCTTCTCCCAGAAAAGTTCACAATGAGAGAACTTCAGATACTGTACGAATCAATCCTGGGTGTCAAATTCGACCGTCGAAACTTTGCCAAGAAGATGATGCACTACGAACTGCTGAACCAGCTTGATGAAACGGTCAGGCCGACAGCCAAGCGGGATGCCCTACTCTACTCATTCAACAAGGATAACTACGAGCTCTTCAAGAAGAAGGGCTTCCAACTGGAGTTTTAAACGCAAATAATATGACTGAGTCTATGAATATCGAAGATTTTGAAGGCTGGGATGTTTATTCCCCGGAAGACATCCAATTCTCTTCTATAAAAGAATGCGAGGAAGTGCTTAATTCAGAAGAGTTCGAAGAATATGTCACAACACTGGCCAGTCGTAACTCCTACGCCACACGTTACGGTTTCAGAATGAGAAACGGAAGATTTTTCATGGATTTGCTAAGATGTACTGAGGCTGCTCGACGGACATTCGAAGCACAGCTGGCGTTTGAAGGGACTACGTTTGAAGAGTACAAGAAGCAACACTATTGCGAGTGTATGATCACGCGAGACCATCAGTACGAAGAGACAACTATGCCAGATGAAATATGTGCGCTCTCGTTGGAAAACATTGAACTAATAATCGGTAAACTTACAGAAGAGCAAGAAAGGAACTACTTTGAAAAAACGAATCCTTTGAGTGAGGAAGAAGTTAAGGAATGGATTAGACGATTCAGAGAGATTCCGAACACTCTTGGATGGAAATGGATTATGAAGACCGATTCTGAATTTGGGAACAAGCAATAAAAAAATCTTTAGCTAAACTGTAACAACCCCTGTCACTCCCCTACCTATTATCGAAACAAGTTAAACGTAAAACATGATTCGTATGAAAACAAAAGTATTCAATCTGATTATTCTGGACGAGAGTGGTAGCATGAGTTGTATCGAGCGTCAGGCTCTGAACGGCCTGAACGAGACGTTGCAGACAATACGCAGGGCGCAGGACAAATTCCCCGAGCAGGAGCAGCTGGTAAGCATCGTTCCTTTCGAGTCCGGGAACATCAGACTTCTGAGAGACAAGGTCTCAATCAAGGAAGTCAACGACCTCAGACCAGACGAGTACAATCCCGGAGCATGCACTCCCCTGTACGATGCCATCGGCTTCGGCATCAACAGCATCAGGAAAGTGGTGACCGACGATGACAGCGTGCTGGTGACAATTATTACCGACGGCGAGGAGAACAGCAGCGAGGAATACAGCGGCAAGGCCATTGCCACAATCATTGACGAGCTGAAGAAGAAAGGCTGGATGTTCACATACATCGGAGCGAACCAGGATGCAGTCAGTGTGGCCATGACTATCAACATCACCAACGCCATGAACTTCGTCCAGGACGATGAAGGCACCAAGGCAATGTTCGAGAAGGAACGCAGAAGCCGTGAAAGATATTTTGAACTCAATGAGATGTGTTGCGAGATGGCCTCACCTGACATGGCACGTGAAGCGAGAATCGCCATGGCCTGCGACAGCAGCTATTTCGATGAGCCGAGGAAGAAAGGCGGCAAAAAGGATAAGAAAGCATGAAGCAAAAGATCTATAATCTGCTGATGGTAACCCACCGGGGCCTGCTGGAGAACACCTACCAGCAGGTCT
>SAMEA104315429__coassemble_459_pt1 | contig 32895 bp, 25 predicted proteins | sample SAMEA104315429__metabat2_high_PE_047 | metagenome-assembled genome bin SAMEA104315429 (sample SAMEA104315429) | gut metagenome | biome: Monkey gut; feature: monkey-associated habitat; material: faeces | place: China | collected 2013 | reverse complement strand
CAGACTACAGAAAATCTATGCGTAATACACAGGGTTTTCCCCCTGACCCCTGTTTTGCGTACCGAGTGTCAATTCCGTACCGTAGGAGGGCGTTTCCGGTACCGAATGCACATTCCGTATGCCCCTGACCCATAAAACTCAATGTGTCAGAAAATTATAAGGATTTCACCAGCCAAAAATGTCAGTTCTCTCAAAAAGATCGGGTCAGGGGGTGTTTTTAAATGAGAAACCCCTCACAGACCATTCTGTAAGGGGTTTTTAAGTGCTCCCTTAGGGATTCGAACCCTAGACACCCTGATTAAGAGTCAGGTGCTCTACCAACTGAGCTAAGGAAGCAGTAAGTCAATTTTGTGACCCGTTCGGGGCTCGAACCCGAGACCCCCACATTAAAAGTGTGATGCTCTACCAACTGAGCTAACGAGTCCTCCGTTTTGGGATTGCAAAGGTATGAGTATTTTTTCAGTTATCCAAATTTTTTACGATTTTTTTGAAAATATTTTTGTGCGTATTTTCAAGGATAATGTGTAAGTTTGTCAGATTTTATTTTTACTGAGATTTATGCAAGGAATTTGGACTGTTTTACTGCTGATTGTATCCAATGTTTTCATGACGTTTGCGTGGTACGGACATCTGAAACTTCAGGAAATGAAGATTTCGGAGGGTTGGCCACTGATTCTTGTGATTCTGTTCTCGTGGGGCGTGGCCTTCTTTGAGTATTGCGCGCAGGTCCCGGCCAACAGAATAGGCTCGAATATCAATGGAGGACCATTCAGCCTGGTTCAGCTGAAGGTTATTCAGGAGGTAGTGTCCCTGACCGTATTTACTATCATTATTAACTTGCTCTTCAAAGGGCAAGGATTGCAGTGGAACCACATTGCGGCCTTTGCGTGTCTGGTAGCCGCCGTGTTCTTTGTGTTTGTCAAATAATCACGATCTCTGGACAGAGGCGCTGCACAGGGTCTGTCCGCCCGCTTTGGCGATGAACAGATATTCGTCGCTGTGATTCTGCTTGAGACCTATGGACAGGTTTTCTCCGCGCCTTATTTCTTTCTTGAAGTTGAGGTCCAGCCTGAACCGGGAGGAACTGTCCACGATATTCTCCGGCAGCATATCGAAAATCATCTCCACATAACGATTGTTGTTGAGATGTCCGTTGAAGTCGCATTCGCTGTACCCGACTTTTCTGCTGTCAGTCATATCCGGCGCGAAATCCTGTATTCTTCTGGGACCTTCGCACGGGAGCGAGAAGTGTCTCCCGCAGACATCCAAGTCATCTCCCGGGTATATCGGGCGTCTTGATGCGATGTCAATCATACACCATTCGGTAGTCCCTCTCCCGAGCTCTTTTCCGTTCTCGTCAGTGATCCTGATGCACCGGTAGAACGATATGCCTCCTTTGGATACCGGCCACACTGAGACGAACAGCGGAGAATAAAGTGCCGGCCTTTGGTCGATTTCGAAGGCTGAGCGTATGAGAATCCAGCTTCTGTTTTCCTTTGCCATCACGTCGATTCCGAAGCCTTCCTTTCGGATGTTCTGTCCTATGGCGTTGATGATATGCCCGCAGAGTGACGGTACTGTAATCCGGCCCTTGAAGTCTATTTCTTCAGGAACCACCGAGTATGCATATATGTTCATAAACTCTTTCATTTTTGGTTTTCTGGTGCAAAGTTAGGCCGCGATAGTCTTCGGATGAAGAGATTGGCATTAGAAAGCCTTTTTAGTGATAAAAATGATTGATTTTCGGATTTTTATGCCTATTTTTGGGACGAACAAGGTGTTTTGTAAATTTCGTCCCGGCACTGTTTGGGATAAAAATCTTAAGTATGAACTCGATTTTCCGCTTTCCTAAAAGCTATGCCGCACACTTGGTGTACGTGTTTCTTCTGCCGCTTTTCTTTATCTCTTTCTGTTTTCTGTACAATCCGTTCGGGATACAGGAGTTCTATCATCTGGCGGGAGGAAAGTCTTTTGCCTTCCATATAGTCCTGCTTACCTGCATACAGATTGGGACTTTCGCCTTGTCGCGACTCGGTCTTTTCCTTCTTTTGCGCAAGCACACCATCTTATGGTGGCACTACGCCGTGTGGTGTGTGTCCGAAGTGCTGGTCGCAGCTTGTTTCATGGCGTTGTACACGACCCTGTTTTTCGGGACGAAGCTCCCGTTCTTTCCCGCCCTTTTCTACTGCGAGGAGTATTCATATCTTGTGCTTGTATACCCATATCTGATATTTGTCCTTATCCGCATCGCCATCAATCTTTCCTCTGACCTTTCGTCGAGGGGCGCGGTCAAGGAAGATGAGCTCGTGAAGTTTTATGACGACCACAAGAAACTTCGCATAACCATTGATCTGGAAGCGATATTGTATATAAGTGCGGAGGCCAACTATCTTAAGATTCATTATCTCAACAACGGCGGGGTGAAGGAGTTTCTTTTGCGCAACTCCATGAAAAGCGTCGAGGCCAACAATTCGGCGCATTCTTTAGTGAGATGCCACAGGTCATACTTCATAAACCCTCATCAGGTGAGCGTGCTCAGCCGCAGCAAGGACGGGTTTATCTTCGCCGAGTTGAAACTGAAGTCGCTGGGGCCGATTCCGGTGAGCAAGCAGTATTATGACAAACTGTCGGACATGCTTTAGGGTATATGTCTGAAATGACGCAGGGTAGTGGTTTTCGATTTTGATAGTACGACAATTATGATTATATTTGCGAGATTGTAAAAATTTGAATAAATGTCATTTGCTTCAATAATCAGAAAGATGTTCGGGTCCAAGGCTGACCGCGATTACAAGGCGGTGAAGCCTATTCTTGACAAGGTGCTTGCTGTTTATCCTGAGATAGACAGTCTCAGTGACGATGATCTCCGTGCGCATTCGGCTGCACTGAGGCAGAAGGTGAGGGATGTGGAGGCGCCTTTCGAGAAAAGGATTGCCGAGATTAAGGATGAGTTGAACAAGGATATTCCGGTGGAGCAGAAAGAGGCTCTTGCCGGAGAGTCTGACAAACTCGTCAAAGAAGAGGATGATGCTATCGAGAAGTGTCTTGACGAGATTCTTCCGGAGGCCTTTGCGATTGTCAAGTCCACTGCAAGGAGATTTAAGGAGAATAAGGAGATAGTAGTTACTGCTACGGATTTTGACAAGGATTTGTCCGTGTCGCGCGATTTTGTGAAAATCGACGGGGACAAGGCCGTGTACTCCAATCATTGGACCGCGGGCGGTAATGAAGTCGTGTGGGATATGGTGCACTACGACGTGCAGATTATCGGTGGTATCGCACTTCATCAGGGGAAAATTGCCGAGATGGCGACAGGTGAAGGAAAGACCCTCGTGGCCACGCTTCCTGTATTCCTGAATGCACTTGCCGGAAAGGGCGTGCATGTGGTTACCGTCAACGATTACCTGTCCAAGCGTGACTCCGAGTGGATGGGCCCTCTGTATATGTTCCATGGTCTTTCCGTGGACTGCATAGACAAGCATGAACCTAATTCCAAGGCAAGACGCAAGGCATACGAGTGCGACATCACTTTCGGTACCAACAACGAATTCGGTTTCGACTACCTCAGGGACAATATGGTGGTAAGCGAGGAGGACCTCGTGCAGCGCAAGCACCACTATGCCATTGTCGATGAGGTGGACTCCGTGCTTATTGACGACGCTCGTACCCCTCTCATCATTTCCGGACCGGTGTCGCGCAACAAGACCGATGAGGCCCAGTTCCTTGAGTACAAGCCTTATGTAGAGAAGCTTTATCAGGCACAGAGAGCCTTTGTCAACCAGACACTCAATGATGCCAAGAAATCCATTGCTGCGGGAGATGAGGCGGAAGGCGGCAAATTGCTCCTTCGTGCCCACAAGGGACTTCCTAAATACTCCCCGCTTATCAAGTATCTCTCGGAGCCGGGTATAAAGACTCTTCTCCAGAAAGCGGAGAACTATTACATGCAGGACAATGAGCGCGAGATGCCGGTTGTCACGGATCCGTTGTTCTTCGTAATCAACGAGCAGCTCAATACCGTGGATATGACCGACAAGGGTCACGATGTGCTGGCTCAGGCCGTGGGCAACGACGATTTCTTCGTCCTTCCTGATGTAGGAAGCCAGACTGCCGAGATTGAGCACTCCGACCTCAGTCCGGAAGAAAAGCTCCAGAAGAAGGATGAGTTGAGAATTGACTTCTCCACCAAGAGCGAGCGTGTCCACACCGTCATCCAGCTTCTCAAGGCATATACGATGTTCGAGAAGGATGTCGATTATGTGATAATGGACGGCAAGGTGAAGATTGTGGATGAGTCCACAGGCCGTATCATGGAGGGAAGACGCTGGAGTGACGGACTTCATCAGGCTGTCGAGGCGAAGGAAAATGTGAAGGTGGAAGGCATTACCCAGACATTCGCCACCATCACACTTCAGAATTATTTCAGAATGTATCATAAGCTTGCCGGAATGACCGGAACGGCTGAGACTGAAGCCGGAGAGTTCTGGAGCATATACAAGCTTGACGTAATGGTAATCCCGACCAACCGTCCGGTGATAAGGGATGACCAGCCTGATAGAATCTACAAAACCAAGAAAGCCAAGTTCGCAGCGGTTATTGACAGGATAGAAGAAATCACCAAGGCCGGAAGACCGGTGCTTGTGGGTACTTCCGACGTGGAGACGTCAGAGCTCCTGAGCCGAATGCTGCGCATGCGCGGAATCAAGCACAATGTCCTCAATGCCAAGGAGCACGCCAGGGAAGCGGACATCGTAGCCCAGGCCGGACAGTCATCCACCGTGACCATCGCCACCAACATGGCGGGACGTGGTACCGATATCAAGCTTTCCAAGGAAGTGAAGGACGCCGGCGGACTTGCCATCCTCGGCACGGAGCGTCATGACTCGCGCCGTGTGGACCGTCAGCTCAGAGGTCGTGCCGGCCGTCAGGGAGATCCGGGTTCTTCCACCTTCTATCTTTCGCTCGAGGATGACCTTATGCGCATGTTCGGTGCGGACAACATAGCCAAGATGGTGGACAGGCTCGGCATGGGAGAGAATGATGTTCTCGAGGCCAATATGTTGACCAAGGCTGTGGAGAACGCCCAGAAGAAGAAAGAGGAAATCAACTTCGGCTCGCGTAAGCACCTTCTCGAATATGACGATGTCATGAACTATCAGCGTGAGGCCATCTATTCACGCAGAAAGAACGCCATCAGCGGAGACAAGATTGAGATAGACCTTAGAAATATGATGATTGACAGCGCTTCCATTTTCGTGGATGCGCATAAGAATCTCAGTTTCGAGGATTTCAATACCGAACTTATCGCCGAATTCTCCATTGACTGCGGATTCGATGAGGATTTCTACAGCAAGGCCAAGCCTGAAGCCATTCAGGACAAGCTCTGCGAGCAGATGGAAGCCGAATATCGCCGTAGGATGGAGGCTCTTGTCACCAAGCTCAATCCTATCATCAAGGAAGTGTACGAGAAGCAGGGCAAGATGTATCAAAACATCGCCATCCCTGTCTCTGACGGCATCAAGCAGATGACGCTCTCCGTCAATCTGGAGAAAGCGTACAACTCCGACGGAAGGGAGATTGCCAAGACCCTTACCAAGAATATTATCCTGTTCCAGATAGACGAGCATTGGAAGTCTCATCTTCGCGACATGGATGATCTCAAACAGAGCGTACAGACTGCTTCCTATGAGCAGAAAGACCCTGTAGTCGTATATAAACTCGAAGGCTATAACCTCTTCGCATCCATGCTTGAGGATTTGAACAGGGATGTCCTTTCGTTCCTTTTGAAAGTGTTCGTCCCGCTTTCTGACCGTCCTCAGCAGCCGCAGAGACCGCAGCAGCCCGATATGAGCCAGATGCGCGCAAGCCGCAATGAACTGAGCACCAACGGCGCGCAGAACGCCAGGACTCCGGTGAAGGTGGACAAGCAGGTCGGCCGTAACGACCCTTGCCCTTGCGGCAGCGGCAAGAAGTACAAGAACTGCCACGGAAAAGGATTGGTATAATGACATTGAAGTACAAGAATATGCAGAAAACATCAGAACAAGGCGCCGGTATAAATGACGTGACACGCATTTCCAAAGGCGCAACCATCAACGGAGACCTCATATCTTCTTCAGATATAAGGGTGGACGGTGTCATAAATGGAAAAGTGCTGTCTGACGGCAAGATTGTAGTAGGGGAGCAGGCCGCTCTTTCCGGCAGTATGTTCTGCACCAATCTCGATTTCTGGGGAAAGATGGAAGGCGATATCTATGTAAAGGATACACTCTGCATCAAGAGCACCGCAACTGTCAATGGCAATATCCGTGTCCATAAGCTTCAGGTGGAGATGGGTGCACAGATTAACGGCACCTGCAAGATGATTTCGGAGCAGGAGTACGATGATCTCGCCTCCAAGGTAAATGTGAAGCGTGTTCAGGCAAAAGAGCTTTAATCATGCTTGCACCCAATGTGAACTTTTCCGGTAAGACGGTCCTTGTGACAGGGGCGGCCGGGTTTATCGGGAGCAATCTTGTAAAGCGTCTTCTCAGCGACATCAGCGACATTACGGTAATCGGGATAGACTCGATTACTGACTATTATGATGTCAATATCAAATATGGCCGGCTCTCCGAAATTGAGGAGTGCTCCCGGAAGACCGGAGGCAAATGGTCTTTCATAAAGGCTTCCATAGCGGACAAGGACGTTGTTGACGCCATTTTTGAGAGTCACCGAATAAGTGTCGTTGTCAATCTGGCGGCTCAGGCCGGAGTCCGGTACAGCATCACCAATCCGGATGCCTATATCGAAAGCAATATCATAGGCTTTTTCAACATACTCGAAGCGTGCCGTCATCACGAAGTGGAGCATTTGGTATATGCTTCATCCTCTTCCGTGTACGGAAGCAACAAGAAAGTGCCTTACAGCACCGATGACAAGGTGGACAATCCGGTCAGCCTGTATGCTGCCACCAAGAAAAGCAATGAGCTTATGGCGCACGCATACAGCAAGTTGTACAATATCCCTTCCACCGGTCTTCGATTCTTTACGGTGTATGGGCCTGCGGGCCGTCCGGATATGGCGTATTTCGGGTTCACGGATAAGCTCCGCGCCGGTGAAACTATCAAAATATTCAATTACGGGCACTGCAAACGGGATTTTACCTATATTGACGATATCGTGGAAGGCGTTGTGCGGGTAATGGGCCATGCTCCGGAAAAACAAAATGGAGAAGACGGTCTGCCGATTCCTCCTTATAGGGTATATAATATAGGTAACAGTTCTCCGGAGAATCTTTTGAACTTCGTGACGATCCTTCAGGAAGAGTTGATTGCAGCAGGTGTTCTTCCTGCTGAATATGATTTCGACGCCCATAAGGAACTGGTCCCGATGCAGCCGGGGGATGTCCCTGTGACGTATGCGGATACCGCTCCGCTCGAAAGGGATTTCGGATTCAGACCATCCACACCGTTGCGTGACGGACTGAGATCTTTTGCCAGGTGGTATGCTTCCTACTATGGAACATATTCTAAATAAAACCTCCTAAGTATCTGACATATTATTATATAAAGCATCTCTCAGGTTAAATTTCCGTCTGAAAATGGATTTTTGACCTGATTTTGGTGTGTTACATTGTCAGACAACAAAGTAACATCCGGATTCGGTTCGAGACTGTACTTTTAGTATATTTGCGTCCGCTACCATGGAATTTTGACACAAACCAATTTTTACAAAATGAAGAAAATACTATTTCCGATCCTTGCTGTCGCCGTGACTCTTGTGTCCTGCGGCAAATCAAGCTCAGATCAGGCGCTTACCCTGAATGATCTTGAGTATTTCGAGAGGCCTGGAGTAAACGTATTCGTCTATAACAACCTCTTCACCGGAGGTTTCAATGACGAGAAGAACTCCGGTATCGAAATCATTCATCATGGAGTACGTACCGTTCAGGGCGGAGCCATCAGGCTTTCGAATACTCCGGAGCAGTGGGACCTTGTACCTAGTACCCCGTCCCGTGTTGTCAACAGAGATGCCAATTCTATCGATGTTACACTTCGTTATGACGAGTATGACTTCGATACACGACTGGTAGTGACCGGTGAGGGTAAGGCATTCCGTATTGACGTATATCTCGACAAGCCTGTTCCTGCAGTGCTTGAAGGCGAGGCCGGATTCAACCTTGAGTTCCTTCCTTCACAGTATTGGAACAAGGCTTATCTGGTGGACGGCAGACCTGAAAGATTCCCGCGCTATGCTGTAAGCGAGACAGTAGCTCGTCCTAACAGTCAGAAAGTAAAGCAGTTCAAGGGCTACCGCACATACGATGACCGTGGCACTGGAGAATTTGTGGATCCGCTTCCTATGAGCACCGGTCACGAGATGCTCTTTGCACCGGAAGACCCTTCCCGCACCGTTAAGATTACCTCAGAAGGTGCTGACCTTAAGCTCTATGACGGAAGAATGATTGCACAGAACGGCTGGTTCGTTCTCCGCAGCATACTTCCTGCCGGCAAGACCGGAAAAGTCTTCAGCTGGCGCGTGGAGCCTAACGCCATTGACGGTTGGGTAAGAGAGCCGAATGTGGGATTCTCCCAGGTAGGATACCTTCCTTCTCAGCCTAAGATTGCTGTTGTCGAGCTCGACAAGCGCGACAAGATGTGTTCAAACGCAAGCGTATATAAGGTAAACGCTGACGGCAGCTCTTCCAAGGCATTCACCGGAAAGGTGTCCATGTGGGGACCTTACTACAAATACAACTATGCCAAGTTTGATTTCTCTGACCTCAGGGAGCCTGGCGTATATTATATCCAGTACGGTGATGTGAAGACCAACAACTTCATCATCGACACCACCGTCTATGACAAGATTACTGACGCTACCACCGATGTGTGGATTCCTATTCACATGAATCACATGCATGTGAAAGAGGGATATCGTGTATGGCATGGCGAGCCTTTCAAGGAGGGATATCTCCAGGCACCGACAAATACCGACCACTTCGACCTTCACGGACAGGGACCTACCACCGATACCAAGTACAAGGCTCTTGAACTTATCCCTGGACTCAATGTCGGCGGATATTTCGACGCAGGTGACTTTGATATCGAGACCGGTGCCAACATCGGCGTAGTACAGAACTTCGTATCTATCTGGGAGCTCTTCAAGCCTATGAGGGATATGACTTTCGTAAGCGAGTCCCAGCGTTATGTGGATCTTCATCGTCCGGACGGAACTCCTGATATTCTTCAGTACATCGAGCACGGAACCCTGAATATCGTAGCCCAGGCTGAGCAGATTGGTCACATGTCGCAGTGTCTGTCCAATTCTGTACTCTACAACTACCACCATCTCGGCGATGCTGCTTCCCTTACTGACGGATATCACTACGATCCTTCTCTGAAGCCATACCAGGTATCTGCAGACGGCAAGCGCAGCGGAACCCCGGATGATATGTGGGCATTTACCAGCCGCAACCCTCAGCTTGACCTGCGTGCTTCCACAATGCTTGCCGCGGCAAGCCACGCTCTCAGGGGATACAATGATGACCTTGCAGCCCGTGCACTCAAGCAGTCCAAGAGACTCTTCAAGGAAGCCAACGAACTTATGGCCAAGAATCCTCGTCCTCAGGGAAGAGGCGGTATGGGCGGCAGCAATGCTGCAACCAACCTTCAGCTCTATGTGGCTACAGGCGAGAAGCATTATATCGAGGATTTCGACGCTCAGATCTGGAGCATGCTCGACATGAACGTCAATTTCGGTATCTCTACAGCACTTGATGCCATTCCTTATATGAATGACGACTACAAGACAAAGCTTCGTCCTTATGTAGAGAAGTACAAGGAATACATCGACAGTCTTGATGAGGACAACCCTTATGGGGTGCCTATCGGACTTGGCAACTGGGCAGGCAGCGGCAACGTTGTATCTTTCGGTACCACCGTCAGCTTCGCCAGCCAGTATTTCCCTGACATCATCTCCAAGGATTACGCATACAAGGCGATGAACTATCTCTTCGGATGCCATCCATACCACAACTATTCTCTCGTGGCTACCGTAGGTGCTACCAGACCGAAGGCCGTGTTCTATGGCAACAACCGTGCTGACTTCTCGTTCATTCCTGGCAACGTGGCTCCGGGACTTCTCTTCCGCCATCCGGATCACTTCGAGAACTACGATGATTGGCCGTTCCTCTGGGGACAGAACGAGGGAACAATCGCAGGAAATACAAGTTATGTCATCTTCGGTTCCGCATTCAAGAACCTTGTGAGAGAATAAGGTATTTGTACTTCGATTTTAAGTCAACGAAGGCTGCCGATGCATGGCAGCCTTTGTTGTCTGATTTTTCTGGAGCAGTTGGCAAAGGTGGTTGGTAATAGTGGGTCCGCTACACAACGGTCGCATCCGATTGCTTCATTCCATACACCAAAAGGTGGTTTCCGGTGCAGCGCACCTCTGAATGATGAACTGCACCCCGTACCGTAGAAGGGAGTTTCGAATTGCACCCCGTACCGTAGGAGGGGGTTTCTGGTACCGAATTTCCCTTCCGTACCCCAGAAGCCTGTTTTGAGCACGGAGGGCTTCTGAAAATGCGTCGCGTACCGTAGGATGCCTTTTTTTGACACCGAGTGTCAATTCCGTACCGTAGAAGGCCCTTTCTGGTACCGAATGCTACAAAAGCCAGAAAGGGGAAGGGCATTGCTGACACCGAATTCCTCAAACTGCCAGAAAAGAGGGGGCCATTGCGCAAAGCGCAGCCCGGAATGCCGCCGCGAGCAAGAAAATCACCGCCCCAAAGTTTCTCAACCCCGCCCAAAACTCACTCAACACCACCCAAAATCCACATCACCTGCCATGACTCCACATTTTATGACATTCGAAAACGCGCATTCTGGGCACGTATTTCACCAGCCGAAAACAGTCAGCGTCTCCGCGGTTACGTCTTGAGCAGATACTCGCTCCTTCTACCTTTGTCGAAAGCAACAAAACGTCAATTGTATGATTTTTCTTTGAAAAGTTCATCTTTTCGGGCATAAAGTTTACTTTTCGGAATATAATGTGTATATTTGCATTCAATATCACTTGACTGCGACAGGCGCAAAACCCTGCCTAAAATAACGAGACGAGAATATGAATGAAAAACTCTTCAGTATTTTAAAGGGGGGGGGGTAAGATTTAGACTTCTAATAGCCATGGTATTGCTCCTTTGTGGGGGAGTAGCACTCAAGTCTCAGAGTTATACCGATACATTATCAGTTTATTTCCATCAGGGAAGATCAACATTCGACTCCAGTTACAGAGGTAACGGAAAGAGGGCGGATTCATTTGTGCGTTATATCCACGATGTGCTTGTCGGTCACGAGGATGCAACGGTCAAGGGAATCCGTTTCGAGGTAAGTTGCTCTCCGGAAGGAAGCCGAAAGGTCAACGAGCGTCTTGTCGCTGCGCGAGCTGAGGGCATCATGAAATGGATGCGCCCAAGACTGCCCCTTGGGAGTATTCCATACACGATAGACACCACCCTCGAGCCATGGACAGAGCTTTTGCCGATGGTAGAATCTGACGAGAATGTACCGTATCGCGAGGAAGTCATAGAGTTGATAAAAGGACTTGTTGAAGGGAGGTCACAGAAGAGTGACCTTGAAGCACTGCGCGGTGGTGAGCCATGGCGCTATATGCTTAACAGGCAGTTTCCGAGCCTTAGACGATTCGAGATGAGTGTGGAGTTGGAAGTGCATCTGCCCGAGCTGGAAATAGACGAGGAAGTGCTGCGAAAGGAATGCGAACGGACCCAGCTCCCGATGACAGTGCCCCTTGAGAGTATGCCGATATTTGATACTGGACTTGTTTCTGTAAGTCCGCTGACGTATAAAGCACCAAAAGACATCTCGGTGTATGTGAAAACCAACGGTATAGCTCTGGGAATGCTGGTCGGGAACGTGTGCGTGGAAGTCAGGCTGCCAGATAGCCCATGGAGTGTCAATGTGCCGGTGTATTATTCCGGACTTAACTGGTTCCGGGCTACCACCAAGTTCAGAATGGCGGCATTTCTGCCAGAATTGAGATATAATTTTGCTGGAGTGGAAGGGTTGTACGCTGGTGTTCATGGCGGCGTGGCGTGGTATAACTTTGCGTTTTCCAGAGATTGGCGAATACAAGATGCCGGAGGTAAAAGTCCGGCCCTTGGAGGAGGAGTGAGTCTGGGTTATCGTATTACACCGTTCAAGAGAGTGCCTGCGCTTGGAGTGGAGTTCAATGCCGGGCTTGGCGTGTACTCGGTTAAATATGATAAGTTCTACAATGAGCCGAACGGTCCGGCGGCCGAGAAAGGCGTCAGCGCGGTGAAATGCATCCCTGATGCACTCGGTGTCTCGCTGTATTACCGTTTTGACAATGTGAAAGGAGGCACGCGGCGATGAGAGAGAGAATCTTTAAAGTGAGCGCTCTGATGAGTGTGGCCCTGCTCTTGTGTGGAATGGTAAGTTCGTGCGTGCACGAATGGCCGGATGAGTTGACGCCGGCTGATGTGGACGTGAATCTTGAGTTCAATACAGAGTTTCTGCCGTTCAAGGATGTGGAATATACGAAGAAGACCAAGTCAGACCCATCGGAATATAATATCAGGTACAAGATAGGTGCATACCGGGCCCTGAAGAGTGGCGGGTATGACGTAGTTCCGCTGCGCGAATATACGTTCACGAAGCTGGAAGTCAGCGAACCTGACTACCGGGTGCGCATCGCACTTCCGGAGGGAGAATATATGCTGCGGGCTTGGACGGACTATGTGCTTGACGGCACGCAAGATGACTTGTATTACCTGACTGATGACTTCTCAGCGGTGCAGGTACGTGAGCCGTATGAAGGAGACACTGACTTCAAGGATGCCTTCGTGGGTGAATCCCCGGTAAAGTCGGTACGAGTGGGAACGGAAGCCCCTAAAGTGAGCGCGACGATAGAGATGGAGCGTCCTCTGGCGAAGTTCCAGTTTGTAGCAGAAGACTTGTATGACCTTGTGACCAAGGCCATGGAAAAGAACATGAGTGCAAGCGAGTATGCCGACTACAAGAATAGCAGACGCCCACTTGACGGAGAAGGCACAGGGGCGGCGCGCCCGAGTTCTGCGGACTATGACTTCAGCGTAGGCTTGACCGATGCTCTGGATGGCGGCACTAAAGCGCCATGGGACCCGACGAAAGCACCAGGATTCGATCCGGACAGTTATAAAGTGGTATTCTACTATACCTCGTTCCTGCCTACGATGTACAATGTTCTCACACAGAAGCCGATAGATGCCAAGACCGGAATGACTTTCACATCGACCCTGAGCCCGCTTAATGAAGAGGAAGCGCTGATAGGGTTTGACTATGTGCTGGTCAACGGGACAGAGTCAAGTGTGAGCGTGCAGGTGGGTCTGTATGATCCGGAGGGAACGATGCTTTCACTGAGCAATCCTGTGATGGTGCCGATAGTTCGTGGAAAAGTGACGACAGTGCGAGGCAAGTTCCTGACTCTGGCTACGGGAAGCGGAATAGGAGTGAGCCCGGGCTTTGATGGAGAATACAATATTGAGTTGCAGTAATTATTAACTAACAATAAATAGATATGAAACGTTATCTTAAGACTATCACAGCCGTCGTGCTGGCAGCATTGACGACCGCGGCGTGTCAGAAGGAAAACTTCGGAGACGCAACACCTGCAGGACAGGAAGTGGATGTCACGCTTGACCTGCTCGCACCACAGATAGGCACTAAGTCCTATGGAGACGGAACCACAGCCAAGACTGTGTATGTCCATGTATACCAGCAGGATGCTAAAGGCGGCTTGACTTATATTCAGCCTGCGGCAGAGGGTACAAGCCTCAAGACTCCATCACAGTCATTGACTCTTAATGGCCTGAAGGCAACATACAGCACCCGTCTTGTGACAGGGCAGACCTACACATTTGTGTTCTGGGCACAGGCCGATAAAGCGCCTTATACTTACGATACTGATGCAAAGACCATCACCGTGGACTATGCAAGCGCAAAAGGAAACGATGAGAGCCGTGATGCCTTCTATAATGTGCTTCCGAACGTGAAGATAGAGGGAGCCTATACGGCTAGCGTTCAGCTTAGCCGTCCGTTCGCGCAGCTCAACTTCGGCGTGACGAGCGAGGATTATGCCGCCGCCAAGGCCGCCGGCCTTGAGGTGACCGCCGCCGAGGTCAAACTCACCAAAGCTGCCACAAAACTCAACCTTCTTGACGGCACCACTGCAGGAGATAAGACAGTGACCTTTGCCAGCGCAGCGCTGCCTGCAGATCCAAATGCCATCCTTACAGCAGGAGGAAAGGACTACAAGTACGTGGCTATGGACTATGTGCTTGTGGGCAAGAGCGCAAAGACCCTGTCAGAGGTTACACTTACTCTCACGGCTACCGGTGCTCAGAGCACGACTCCTGAGTTCACTTATAGCAACGTGCCTCTCCAGGCCAACTACCGTACCAACATTGTCGGCAATCTCTTCACCAGCCCGGCAGAGGTGAACATTACTGTCGATCCGGCATTCGATGCTTCTGATTATGATGTGGTTGTCGGTGCCGCCAATCTTGCGGCCGCCAATGAAGCGTTCGCCAAGGGCGCCACAGCTGTCACCGTGGAGGAGATTGTCTCAAGCGATCCGGATGTCATCGTCCTCCCGAAGACTTCAGAGGGTGTTACCATCACTCTTCCACAGGCCCCGGACGGCAAGTCCATCACCATCAAGTATGATGATACCGCCGCTGCTGGGCAGAAGCCTCAGACTCTCAAGGTGACCGCCAAGAATGCGGAGTCAATCACCATCGTCGCCCCTAACACCCATGTGGAACTCAACGGCGTGACCGTAGGCACCGTCACCGCTTCTACCAGCAGCACCACCCTCGTTGTCGGTAAGGATGTGAAGATTGGTACCTTGAAACTTGAGCAGGGAAGTGCTGAGATCTATGGTAGTGTTACTACTGTGGAGAAGGGTGAAAATGCCGGTGCAGTTACAATCTATGTAAAGAATGCTAATGCTCTTGAGACAGCACTTAATAATGCCGATAAGGTTGTTCTTGATGCTGACCTTGATCTTGCTAAGACTGCCTCTCTCGTTTCTGGAAAGAAGGTTACTCTTGATATGAATGAGAAGAAGGTCTTTAACTCAGAAGATCTTTGGGATAAACCTACAAAAAAAGATAATAATTGGTCTTTGGTATCTGTTAAAAAGGGCGATTTGACTATAACAGGAAACGGTACTCTTTCTGCAAAGGAGAATGACTGCTATGCTGTAGACGTTCAAGACAAGAACTCATCTGTTACTATTGAGAATGGTACTTTTATAGGAAATATTCATGCTGTATATGTGGAAGAAGGAGTTGCCCATGTGAAAGGTGGTCGCTACTCCGTGCAGCAGAAATATCCAGATGCAGCAAAAGCTGACGAATTTGTTCTTAATTGTTATGACTCAAATTACAAGAATGGCACTGCTAAGGTTGTAGTTGAAGGCGGAGAGTTCAGCAATTTCAATCCGGGCGACTGCTGGGCGGAAGGTGCGCATACCAATTTCCTGAAAGAGAATTGCTTTGTGACAAAGTCCGAGAATTATTATGTTGTAAAAAACGGCAATGATAATCTTAAGGCAGCATTGAATGAAGTGGGATATGCAGAAGTTTATGGACCTGTTGATGTCAATTATGTTTCTGTTGGTTCTGCACCTTCTTTAGTTTTGGGGAGTAATGGTGTGCTGAATGCTATAGAGGAAGCGTCTCTCCGTTCAAGCGGGAAAGGAGGACATCTGAAAATCAGCGGAGATGGTGCTATAAAGGTTTCATTTGTTAATGCTGCAAAACAGGTATCAGCTTTATCCGTACGAAATGGCGGCACTATTACAATTAATGGAAACGTCAGAATTGATGGTGGCAGTGGTAGTAATGGAAACTATGCTATTAGGATGGTTTACGGAACAGTTAATATAAACGGGGGATATTTCCACTCTGGAAATGATGCTAACGGAGGATCAAGTGAGGTTATATATCTTGAGAGTGGTTACGCAAGTTCTTGTACTTGCAAACTCAATATTAATGGAGGCGTATTTGAGTGTGATGGAGATGCTTCGTTTCTTATTAATTGCCGAGACAGTTATAGAAAGAAATGCACTGTCACAATTAAAGGCGGTACTTTCGTGGGCTTCAATCCTGCGGACAATACTGCCGAAGGTGAACACACGAACTTCGTTGCCCCGGGCTACAAGTCCGTTGAGACCACCTATAATGGTAAGCAGGCCTGGACTGTGGTAGCTGAATAAGCATTGGCGTATGAGGAAGCTTTTGTTATCGGTATGGATGGGCATAGTGGTTCTTGCTGCGGGTTGTGGCAGGAACTTGGATCCAACGTGCGGCCAAAAGGAGAAGTGGACGTCTCGTTTGATATGGACGCTACTCAGTCTGCGACAAAAGCCTATGGGGACGGTATGACTGTCAATACCTTGCACGTGTATGCTTATTTGGTGGATCCCGCTACCGGTAGCTTGGCTTATATTGATCCGGCTTCTCACGGTAAGAATTGCCCGTCGCAGACTCTTGGTATGACCGGCGGGAAAGCTTCTTACAGTACGCGGCTTGTTACGGGGCAGAAGTATGTCATTGTATTCTGGGCTGATTACCGGTCTGACGGTTATGTTTCGCCATATACCTATGACAATGCGACGCATACAATTTCAGTAAAAGACCATAACAGTCAAGTCTATGCAGTCCCTGCGAATGATGAGCGGCGCGATGCTTTCTACGCAGTAGAGACCATTGCGGTGAGTGGAGCCATCGGAGGTAGGACGGTGCATCTGAAGCGTCCGTTTGCTCAGGTCAATATAGGCGTGACAGACCAGGTAATGTCTAATGCTGCATCCAAAGGGATAACTTTTAAGGACTTGTCGGTGACATTTTCAAATGTGGCATCGAAGATTGATCTTGTGACAGGCAAGGTGTATAGGGTTATTTCCGGTGATGACCATGCCGACTATGTTCCTTTTAAGGCAAGTTCTCTGCCGAATCAGAAATTCATGGTCGGAGGAGTCGAGTATAATCTTATATCCATGAATTATGTGCTCGTGGATCAGAATGAAGAAGGGACGGTCGCCAGGAATATCAGCCTGCACAGTGATGGCTATAAATTCCAGCGTCAGTTTAGCAATGTTATCCTTCGTGCGAACCATAAGACGAATATAGTCGGAGATATTATTGGTGGAGAATAAAATAATTAAAACGTCATAATATGAAAAGAATTCTTAAACTTGCAGCTCTGGCAGTGCTTGGAATGATGACAGCATCATGCAGCAAGAACGCTGCTCCGGAGGAAGGAGTGCCGGTAAGCATCAGCGTGCAGGCACCGGAGATTGGCACGAAGTCAATTTCAGATGGTAAGAGCGTGAATCAGGTGCGCTGCATCGTGTTCCGTGATGGTAAGCTCATTCAGCACAGTGATGTTACCAAGGTTATTCCAATGCTTGGAGGTACAGCCACTTATGAGACTCGCCTCATTTCAGGCCAGACCTATAAGATAGTCTTCTGGGCCGAGGTGAAGGACAATGCCTACTATAGTGTGGACTATCAGAATGCGACCGTGACAGTGACCTATGGGGCAGGTAATGAAGAGAAGCGAGATGCATTCTACAATGTAATCGAGTACACCGTAACAGATGGACAGGCAGCGCAGACAGTGAAGCTGAAGCGTCCGTTTGCCCAGCTCAACTATGGACTCAGTGCCGCAGACAAGGCTCTTGCAGATGCAGTAAGCCCTATCGCGAAGTCGTCTGTGAAACTTGATGATGTGGTGTACACGAAGCTCAACCTCTTCGATGGGAGTGTGTCAGCGCCGCTGTCAAGCGTGACATTCACTTCAGCGCCTATTCTTGCAGAGCCTCTTACTGTAAAGGCTGAAGGAGCGAGTGCGCCGGTGGAATACACCTATCTGTCCATGAACTATATCCTTGTCAATCAGGATGTTGTTCCGAATACTAATCTGACATTGTATGGTGCCGATGGTGCTGTAGTGGCAACGGTCCCGGTGAGCCAGGTGCCGCTGAAGCGGAACTACCGCACCAATATTGTGGGCAATCTTATCTCGTCCCCGGCTACCATCAACATCGTGGTGGATCCTGCGTACGAGATCCCGGAGAACAACATCAGCAAGTAACGAAGATAGAACAGTCCCTCACAGAGGAACTTATATATCGGCGCTATGAAGCGGGGGTGACCTCTAAGTCTTGATAGACTTAGAGGTCACCCTCTTTTAAGTCTAATCACCTCCGAGCGGTGGCCGTTTCTGGTACCGAGTGCCGTCGAAGGAGCAAGGGAAGGGGCCGCCGGAGCGAACAAAGAGAGCGGTGGCCGTTTCGCGCACTGAAGATGCGTCCGGTGCGGCAGTAGGCTGTCCACAGTCTGTGGAGTCGGCTGTTATGCGGGCCTTTGAAGATGCATCGCGTACCACAGGAGCCTGTTTTGCGCACGGCACGCATATTCGGTACCGTAAAAGCCTGTTTCCGGTACCGAATGCCAACCACCCAACCACCTAGCCACCACAGCACACCCAGCACTCCGGTACCGAATGCCAGACACTGAGGCAAGTTGCCGCCGCAGCGGAGCCTGGCGTACATTTTAGTCGACCCCATTTTTTTATAGTGGCAGAATATTCGTATATTTGGAAGTTACTTACACTAAGACTAATTCGATGAAGAAATTAATTACATTATTTGCTATGGCCGTTCTGAGCATTTGTGTATGTAGTGCTTGGGATTCAAAAGCTCGGCTGTTTGTACTGACCGATGTGGAGAATGAGCCGGATGATGCGGAGTCGCTTGTAAGGCTCATGCTTTATTCCAATGTCATAGACATTGAAGGAATCTGTGCCACCACTTCCGTACACATGAAGACAAGTCTTCACCCTCAGACTATCATTTCGACGATAGATGCATACGAGAAAGTCCGGCCGACCCTTCTTCTCCACGAGCCTGGTTTTCCGACCGCAGAGTATCTCCGTTCGATAGTCTATGAAGGACAGAGCGGATATGGTGTGGCTGCTATTGGAGAAAAAATGCGCAGCGGTGGCTCCGATGCTCTTGTGGCCGCGCTGCTTAAGGAAGATCCACGCCCGCTTTGGGTGACAGCATGGGGAGGCGTGAATACTCTTGCACAGGCACTTGTGACTTTGCGCTCGACCCTAAGCGGACGTGAACTTAAGAGAGTCCTTTCCAAACTGCGTGTGTATACCATATCTGATCAGGACGACAGCGGAATCTGGATACGTAAGAACTTCCCGGAAGTGTTCTATATCGTGAGCCCGGGTGGATACGGTGCAGCTACATGGTCCGGGATGATGGATGCTTCCAGCAAGGTGGTGGACAACACCGTGATTTCCAATAAGTGGATAGCTGAGAATATTCAGCAGGGACATGGTCCGCTCGGAGCAATCTATCCTGATGTAGCTTATGGAATAGAAGGTGATACCCCGTCATGGCTTGGTCTGATTCCTGTGGGCCTTGCGGATATGGAGCATCCCGATTGGGGTGGCTGGGGTGGCCGATATGAGTATTACAAGCCTCTTCGAGAGAACTGCGACCTTGAAGGCTTTAACGGAGGCGTTCCTATAGAGGAAGAACCTCATGCCATTTGGACCAATGCCACTGACAAGTATTTCCCTTATGTGTACAATGAATATGGTAAGGCAGTGCGGCGTTCCTCTCAGGCACAGGAAGGATACAAGGTGACTCTTTATCGTTGGCGAGAGGATTTCCAGAATGATATGGCAGCTCGCATGGACTGGTGTGTCAAATCCTACGAAGATGCCAATCATCCACCGGTTCCGGTACTTAAAACCCCGGAGAGGATGACCGTTCATTCGGGAGAATTGTTTGTGATGGACGCTTCTTCCTCATACGATCCGGACGGAGACAGTTTGAGCTATCTGTGGTTCAATTATCCCGAAGCCGGAACTATGGACACGGAAGTGAGGATAGGGGGAGCAGAGAATATTCATTTTGTAAAAGTGAAAGCGCCAAAGGTAAGCAAGCCGGAAACTCTGCATTTTATTCTTAGGCTCAGCGACAAAGGTACTCCTTCACTCTGCAGATATAAGAGAATAATAGTTGAAGTCAAACCATAATTCAATCAACCACAATGCGAATCAGAATTGCGATAATCACAATTTCGGCAGCAGTGCTGTCCGTGACAGCCGCTTCCGGTGCAGACAACGGTATCAAGACAAAGGTGGAGAGTTTCCCGGTATCCTCGGTCCGCCTTACCTCCGGGCCGTTCAAGCATGCGGAGGATATGGACATACGCTACCTTTTGGCTCTTGACCCGGACAGGCTTCTGGCACCATACCGCAAAGGTGCCGGACTTGAGCCCAAGGCGGAGAACTATACCAACTGGGAAAATACCGGACTTGACGGACATATCGGAGGTCACTATGTGTCAGCGCTTGCATATATGTATGCCGCTACCGGTGACGAAGAGATAGGACGTCGTCTTGATTATATGTTGAAAGAGTGGAAACTCTGTCAGGATGCCGCCGGAAACGGCTATCTGTGCGGAGTGCCTGACGGTCCCGAGATGTGGGAAGAAATACGCCGCGGAGACATTCGCGCCGCTGCATTCGGGCTGAATGACCGGTGGGTGCCTCTGTACAATATCCACAAGACTTTCGCCGGGCTTAGGGACGCTTACCTTCAGTGCGGACGGGAGGATGCCAGGGAGATGTTCCTCAAGCTTACCGATTGGATGTACCACCTTACGGAGGGCTTGACCGAGGCTCAGATGCAGGATATGCTTCGCAGTGAGCACGGCGGACTGAATGAGGTGTTTGCGGATGCCGCAGCTATTTCAGGAGACAGGCGATATCTGGAACTGGCTCATAAATTCTGCCATAAGACCCTTCTTGAGCCGCTCCTCAAGGGAGAGGACCGCCTTACGGGAATGCATGCCAACACCCAAATTCCTAAAGTGATAGGATATAAGAGGATAGCTGATATCGAGGGCAATGAAGCTTGGGACAAGGCAGCCGCATTCTTCTGGAAGACCGTGTCCGAGGACAGAAGCATCAGCATCGGCGGCAACAGCGTTGCGGAACATTTCCACCCATCGACAGACTTCGGCTCGATGCTTACAAGCGAGCAGGGACCGGAGACCTGCAATACCTACAACATGCTCCGTCTCACCAAGCTGCTCTATTCTACAAGCGCCCAGACTTCCTATCTTGACTTTTATGAGAGGGCACTTTACAATCATATCCTCTCCACTCAGGACCCTGTCCAGGGCGGATTCGTATATTTTACCCCTATGCGCTCCGGACATTACAGAGTGTATTCGCAGCCGCAGACCAGTTTCTGGTGTTGCGTGGGCTCCGGAATCGAGAACCACGCCCGATACGGCGAGATGATATACGGGCACGAAGCTGACAAGGCGCTGTATGTGAATCTTTTCATCCCTTCTACCCTGAAGTGGGGAGATGTGCGTATCGAGCAGAAAACGGATATTCCATACGGACAGAGCACAACCATAAAGGTAGGCACACCGCGTGCGAAGAAATTTACCGTCAGAATGAGAATACCTGAATGGACCTGTGCTGAAGCTGTCAAGTTGTCCGTGAATGGCAAATCTGTCGCTTGCAAGATAAAGGACGGCTTCCTCGAAGTGGACAATCGCTGGAAGGACGGCGATGCGCTTACCGTAGAGTTGCCTATGCACCTTAGGGTGATGCAGCTCCCTGACGGCAGTGACAATTATTCGTTCCTCTATGGTCCGGTGGTGCTGGCTGCAAGGCTCGGTACTGACAGGCAGGACGGTCTGTTCGCGGATGACAGCCGAGGCGGGCATATTGCTGCCGGTCCGAAGCTTCCGCGTCAGGATATGCCGGTGATAGTAGGCGATAAGGCTACCATACTGGAGCATATTTCCAAGGACGGGGATGGACTCAAGTTCACCTTGACCGGAGTATGGCCTCGAAAGTATGAGAAGATGACACTGGAGCCGTTTTTCAGTATCCACGAATGCCGGTATATGGTGTATTGGCCGCTTCTTACAGAAGATGGACTTGCACAGCGGCAGGCTGCTCTTGCAGAGGCTGAAGCTGCGGAAAGGGCACTCGATGCACAGACGGTGGACAAGGTTACCTGCGGAGAGCAGCAGCCGGAAAGCGACCATTTCGTGCAGATGGACAAGTCCAATGCCGGCAGTGACGATGAAGGCGCCCATTGGAGGGAGACAAGGGGAGAGTTCAGCTATCAGCTGCGCAATCCAGGCAAAGATGCAGCCGTGCTGATGCTTAAGTTTGCCCCGGGGCAGCGCAGACGTGCTGACGTATATGTAGGTGGAGTGCTGCTGACATCTGTCGATGCTGCCTCCGATGCATCTTCGCTCAGGACCGTGAAGGTGGATGTTCCTTCGGAACTTATGGGGAGGGAGACACTGGAGGTGAAACTTGTGTGCCCGGAGGGAACATTTGTCACCCCGAGATTCTATGAAGTAAGACTACTAAAACTATAAAGGTATGAACTACAAGTATTTATTAACTTCCATGCTGGCTGTGGCCGGCATTTCGGCGGCCGTCTCGGCTCAGAATCCGATAATCAGCGCCGTCTATACTCCGGATCCGGCGCCTTATGTGCACGGAGACAAACTCTATCTTTTTACCGACCACGATGAGGATGACGCCACCTATTTCCTTATGAAGGACTGGCTGGTCTTCAGCACCGAGGATATGGTGAACTGGACCTATCTCGGAGCGCAGGTGTCCACGGCTACGTTTGACTGGGCTGCCCAGGGAGATAAGGCATGGGCTTCGCAGGCGGTGGAGCGTAACGGCAAGTGGTACTGGTATCTGTGCTGCACGGCAAAGGGCCGCGGCGACGCTCTTGCGGTTGCGGTAGCGGACAGTCCGCAGGGACCATGGAAAGATGCGATCGGAGGACCGCTCGCTACTGGCTTCGGGTTTATCGACCCGACTGTATTTATAGATGACGACGGGCGGGCATACCTGTTCTGGGGCAACAAGGGACTCTGGTACGGGGAGCTCAATGATGATATGATATCTTTCAAGGACGGATACAAGGAAGTTCCGGGGTATCATGACCCTGCGGCCTTCGGGGAACTCCAGTCCAAGATGAACTGGGCTGTCGGGCACAATGAGATGATGACCCAATACGAAGAGGGACCATGGGTGACCAAGCGTGGCGATATGTATTATATAGTGTATCCTGCAGGAGGTGTGCCGGAGTATATGGCTTATTCCACAGCACCTTCCATTGACGGACCGTGGACATTCCGTGGCAGAATTATGGATGAGGCGGAGAACAGCTTTACCATCCACGGAGGCAACGTGAACTTCAAGGGGCACGACTACATGTTCTACCACAACGGCGCCCTGCCTAACGGATGGGGTTTCCACCGTTCTTCGGCCGTGGAGGAGTTTACTTTCAATCCGGACGGCAGCATCCCGTTCATACCTTTCACCAAGGAGGGAGTCAAACCGGTCGGCACGGTGAATCCGTACGAGGCGGTGCAGGCAGAGACCATGGCTTCATCGTGGGGAGTCAAGTTTGACCGTCTTGACGGTATCAGGCATTATGTGACATCCATACACAACGGAGACTGGATTAAGGTGCGTGAGGTGGACTTTGGCGACAGAGGACCGGAACTGGTGTCACTCGAAATGCTCAACTTCAAGAATCCGGGACGGGTGGAGTTCTACCTTGATGACCTCAGCGGAAAGCCTATTGCGAGCGTGAATGTGGACAACAGCAACATGATGGTCAAAGGTGCCGTGACTCCTGGTGTGAAGGGCAAGCATGACCTCTATCTTCTTTTCAGGGGCGGCGACGAGCAGCTCTTCGACCTCGACTGGTGGGTGTTCACGGCCAAGCCTAACATGCCTCTGATTCAGACCAAATACACGGCCGATCCGGCTCCGATGGTATATGACGGCAAGGTGTTCCTCTACACAACTCATGATGAGGACTATGCTAATGGGTTCGTGATGAAGGACTGGCTGCTCTATACATCCACGGACATGGTGAACTGGACTGACCATGGCGCAGTGGCTTCTCTTCGCGATTTCGCGTGGTTTGACGGGGACAACGGCGCATGGGCCGAGTGCGTGGTAGAGCGTGACGGGAAGTTCTATATGTATTGCCCGATCCATGGACATGGAATCGGAGTGCTGGTATCCGACTCTCCGTATGGACCGTTTACGGATCCTCTCGGCAAGCCTCTTGTATGGCAGCGAGAGCATTGGGATGACATTGACCCGAGCGTGTTCATAGATGACGACGGACAGGCTTACATGTACTGGGGCAATCCGAATGTATATTATGTGAAACTCAACCATGATATGATCTCGTACAGCGGTGAGATCCACAAGCTTGACTATAAGATTGAGCATTATCAGGAGGGCCCGTGGCTCTACAAGCACGACGGACATTATTATCTGGCATTCGCATCTACATGCTGTCCTGAAGGCATAGGATATGCGATGAGCGACAGTCCTACCGGTCCGTGGAAGTCTATGGGCCATATCATGGACAGAACCTGGAGGACCCGTGGCAATCATCCCGGCATCATCGAGTACAAGGGACAGTCTTATGTGTTCGGACTCAACTATGACATTATGCATCTTAAGACCTTCCGTCACCACGAGCGTCGCAGCGTGTCAGCCGCACCTATGTATTACAATGCCGACGGCAGCATCAAGAAGGTCCCTTACTGGCTCGACAACGTGCTTGAGCAGGTGGAGCCTTTCAATCCTTTCAGAAAGGTTGAGGCAGAGACCATGGCCTGGGGATATGGACTGAAGACCATTGAGACCGGCAGTGACATCTATGTCAGCAATATAGATGAAGGGGAGTACCTGATGCTCAAGGGCGTGGATCTCCGTAAGGGAGCAAGCCGCTTTGAGGCCAATGTCTCCAACTCACGCGGCAGGACCGCCTATATCGAAGTGCGTCTTGATGCAGTGGACGGGCCTTTGTGCGGAACTCTGAAAATCGACCCTACCAAGGGATTCAAGACAGTGGGATGCTCTCTGAAGGATGCCAAGGGAGTACATGACCTGTATTTCGTCTTCAAGGGCGAAGCCGGCCATGACCTCTTCGTCTGGGATTGGTGGAGAATGAAATAGACTCTTGCCTGACCCAAGGGATTTTCTTCGGGCCGGGCAGGTATGGCAATACAAAAGCAGCGGGGCAATTGAATGCTCCGCTGCTCTTTTTGTGGTATTGAACAAATTATCTGAAACTCTTGAATGTGGACCAACTGCTGTTTTTCTCCGCCTTTGTCTGCAGGTCTTCTGGCAGGTTAGTGAAGAAGTTGAGTCCCAGCCACTCTTCAATCTGGTCAACCGTGACAGTGAATTGGTCGTAGGTCTCGCCGGAGTTGTAGTCCCGGTGCTCCATCCATACTCCGACAGCGCATGCGTCGGTGATGGCGGAGCCGCTTCGCTTGACTTTAAGAGCCACTTTGTAGAAGTAGTTAGGGACCGGACACTGCTTGCTGTCTTTTGCAGGCTTGATGTATTTGATGGTCTCGCTTCCTCCGACTTTCTGGAATGCCACTCCGGTGACTACATATACCGTGTCGGTAGAGCTGGTCATGCCTTGGAGCGCGTTTTCAAGATTGGCCCAGATTGACCCGTTGAACTTGTTCTGCTTCTGCGGAACGGAGTTCGTCGCATAGAAGGTCTGGAGCTGCATCTCGCGTATGCCGTTTCTGGAACCGTTCGGAATCATGTGCCCGCGGGAATAGTCATCCACACCATAACTTCCGCTCCAAAGATTGATCTGGTACTTCTCGTCAATGTTGGGGTTCCTGCTCCAACTGCCAGGCCTTTTCAGGTCGCCCATAGCCTCCTTGTACAGAGGATAGGCAGTCCAAAGGGAGGTGTACATCTTGGTGTCGTAGAGGTGGGTGTAGTTGCGTGCTCCGCCTGCCCTCAACGTGTTGGTGATGTACTGCGCACCGTCTGTCTTGCTTGGCAGCTCAAGCCATCCTGTCCCGACCGCAGGTGTCGATGATCCTCCCGCTTTGAAGAACCTGGTGCCTGAGGCATAGAAGGTCTGCTGCTCAGATGCGTGAGTGCCGGTGCCGTTTACGACCGCGTATGCCTGATAGACATAAGTCTGCCCTTCAGTAAGACCGGTCAGCGTCGCCGTGAACGTTCCGCTGGTTGCGCTGGCTACTGCCTTGTTGGTCATCGAACTCGAGGAAGTGCCCCAATAGAAGCCTACCTCGGCCGGAATCGCGCTCGCTCCTGAGAATGAGCCCGACAGAGTTGCCTCTGTCGAACTCGTTATCGTATAGTCTCCGTTGGAGACAGAAGCGGCCGGTTCCTTATCTTCCGTGGATCCGCCACCGCCGGACCCTCCGGAAGGCAGTCATTCAGCGTTAACGCCGAAAATTACGAATCTGCATTTGCTGGCCTTATTTGCAGTTATCGTGAGGGTGGTTTCGGCTGTTACCCCCGTGAGAATGAGTTCTTTATAATAATTGGTCGGATCCCCCTTTAATGTGAAAGGTGTGTTATTAGCTACGCCATCATCTGATATTGGAGTTATAGTCTTATTGGAAACAGTTGCTCCTTCAATGGTAAAGGATGAATTGTCTCCTTTCCAACCCGCTGCGTGTATGTGGAGTTTCGTTGTCCCGGCAGGAATCTTTATTGATAGTTTTCCTGCTCCACTCTTTGTTCCGGCTTTAACCGCATTGTATTCAGTGCCATTAATTTTGACTTTTGCTGTTGATGAGTTATCGCCGGCCGTCATTGTGACGTTGCTTGTATATGTGGTGGCGAATCCGGATGGAGTAGGCTTGTTATATTTGAAGTTCACAGTCTCAATCTTGCCGGCCTTGAACTCTACGTCTGCTGTGCTGACTGGAGTTTTCTCATATCCGTTTACCGTAATCTTGAGTTTATTGGCAGCGGCCTTGAAAGGCTTGATAGGAATATAAAATTCTGCTTTTTCTCCCTTGTTAAGTGCGGTGCCGCCTGTAATGTTCAGAGTAGCTGTTGAAGATACAAATGAAGTTCCGGATGCTATGCATACGACATTGTTAGGATCTGTGAAATTCATGAAATATGATCCGACGATGTCCTCAGGGGCAGTAAAGGTTATTGAATTGACTGTAAGCGGAGATTCGCTTTCGTTTGTGACTACAATCTTTACTACTGATGCAATATGCTTCATGTTGAAGGATACAGGAGTACTTGCATCAACAGATTTTACTACGCCATAAAGCGGGCAAAGAGTCTCTGCGAGGTGCGCTTTGCTATTGTATCCGTTCTGAGTTGCTCCGCCTTTGTGTCCGATGTATGCCCAACCATCACCGGTTTTGCTTCCGGCAGGGGTCTTTATGTTTTTGTTATACGGGTACAATGCATACCAGTCGTAGCTATTGCCCCCCCCCAGGGCGGTTTCGAGGGTTCCGGTGAACTTATTGTCGGCTCCTGCGTATGTGAACTCGTCGTTGGTTCCGTAATCGATGGAGCCTGCTTCAGCGTGGAATACGTTGAGTGCGTCTCCTGTAGTCCAAACGGTGTTGAGACCGTCGTTGGCGGTCTTGGTGTCGGCTGTGGCGGCCACGATCTCGAAAGGTATGCCTTCGGTCACTGGTGCCTTAGGTTCTGCAATTTCCTTATTACAGTTGGTGAGGGTGAATGCGGCTGCGCAGATTGCACCCAGGGTAAGAATCTGTCTTTTCATTGTGTCTGTGAATCTAAAATTAGAAATCAAGTCCGAGGTTTTCGTCTTCCCACGGATTAATGCCGAATGTGGCTTCACTTCCCTGACAAATCGTAGCGTTGGTGTCGAGCTCAATGGTCTCGCATGTCGGAGCAGTATAGTTTGCTTCTCCGTGCATCTTAAAATCTGAATGAATCATGTTATTAAAGTTATTATAAATGTTTAATAATGAGTTGTTTCTGCTTAGATTTGGCAAATATATGAAACAATTATTGTCTATCAAAGAAAAAGCGTTAAAAATAGTTAAATCTGTGCGTAGGAGCACCGCCGCCGGAATAAATATTTCCCTGCTGCCACGGTATTGCAGCTGCGGGGAATTTGCCTGTAGTGCTGTCTGGGAAGAGGCCTCTTTTTTGGTGTTTGTTGGATTTCCGGTGGTGCTATACGGGAAAAGGCTTCTTTTCTCTGGCATTCGTGTGGATTTGCCGATGGTGCCGTGTGGGGAAGATCCCTCTTTTCCCTGGCATTTTTGGCATTCGGCACATTCGGTACCGTAGAAGGCCTCCTGTGGTACGGAATATGCGCGCGGTGCGCAGAACAGCCTCCTGTGGTACGCGGCGCATTTTCAGGGGCACTCGGTGTAAAAAACAGGCTTTTCTGGTACAGGAGTGATATTCGGTACCGGAAACCCCCTTCTCTGGTACGCGATGCATTTTCAGGGGGCACTCGGTGCTAATCTGAGTCACCTAAATCAGGAAAATACAAGGCCAATTGTATGGCGGCGGCGAATACGTCCTTATTTTCGTGCAGGTTCATAGATGTTCCAATTTGATTTGTTAGGTAATACGGATTCCGAAATAGGCAACTTGTAGGAAGATACACCGTTCAAAGATTTTCGGACAATCGCTGTCGGCCTGCCAATGTATTCAAGCATTGCTCCAAGTAGAGCACGCACATAACTGGTATAAGTGAGCGACAGTTTTTCAAGTTCTTCGGAACTTTGAAGTGAGAGCGACTGAATAAGGGAGATGATAGCCTTGCAGGCGGTTTCAGGTGAAACTGCAGGAATATCGCGTATCAATTTTATGGCATCAAGAATCCGGAGGAATTCGATATTGTCCTTTGTGATAGGATTATCCTGCTTCAGAAACGAGATTTTATATTCTCCGCGCTGCAATGGCCTCCGATATTTGCCGGAACCTATCATAATTGCAGATGAAATCTGGGATGTCAGCCCCATTGTCGCAAAAGCTTGTGCCCCTGTAATGTATCCGATGATTTTCCCATCCTTTTCAAGGAAGTCCTTTACTATTTCTGAAACAGACGGCTTTATTCTCCCCAGAAGAGTTTCTTTGGGCTTATAATACTTTCCCCTTGAAATTTTGCACAACTCTCCGGAAGTCGTCATTCGGCTCAGGGCTTTCGCTAATGCCAGATCATAGCTAGGGTCGAAGCCAAAGTCTGAGATTGTAAACACGACTCCTGTAGGGAATGAATCAATTTTCTGTTTTATTTGTTTTCCTATTATCATAAAATAGCATTTCTGATATTGCAAAGATACAAAAGTCAAGTTATTTACGCAAAAAACTTGACAAATATGTTTTGGCGGAAGCGACAAAGATGGTTGCGGTGCTGTAGGAGGCTTCTTTTCCCTGGCGTTTGTGGGGAATTTGCCGATGGTGCTATACTGGGAGAGGCTTCTTCTCCCTGGCATTTGTGGCATTCGGCTCATTCGGTACCGGAGAAGGCCTCCTGTGGTACGGAATATGCGTGCGGTGCGCAAAACAGGCTCCTGGGGTACGCGACGCATTTTCGTGCTTTACCATAAAAACAAGACATAAAACACCTCAAAAACCACAAATGAAATACAGCAAAAAATACAAATGGATTGCCACAAAAGTTAGTTCTAAATTACCACAAAAGTTAGTAATGAAACAACACAATTCATAGTATTAAATATCCACAAATATCAGTTTTTGCTTGCATATATAACTGAATATCACTAACTTTGCATACATAATCAAATCACGGTTACAATATGAGTTATTCACATAGAATTGCAGACCTTCAACTGGCAGAGCGTCTTGAGGCTTTCGGGGCAGTACTAATAGAGGGCCCTAAGTGGTGCGGAAAGACAACAACTGCAGAGCAAATGTGTAAAAGTGTCATAAAGATGCAGGATACGGAGATGCAGGAAGAATACGCTGCAACTGCTGCTTCAAAACCCTCATTGTTGTTGATGGGTGAGACTCCTCGCCTAATAGATGAATGGCAGGATGCTCCTGTGCTTTGGGATGCCGTGCGTACTATGGTGGACAAGCGTCAGGTCCCAGGACAATTCATTCTTACCGGATCTACTGTTGTAGACAGAAGTAAAATACATCATTCTGGTACGGGTAGGATTTCACGAATGAAGATGTTGCCAATGAGTCTATGGGAGTCAGGAGAGTCTAACGGAAAAATTTCACTTAAAGAATTGTTTGATAATAAAGACTTAGACATAGACGGCATCACTTCAGATATGAAGATTGAAGACTTGATTTATGCTGCTTGTCGTGGTGGATGGCCTGCATTTCTTAATATGAAGAGTGATAAGGCAAAGCTACTTATTGCACGCAACTATGTTGATGCCATTTGTCGTGACGATATCTCAAGAGTGGATGGCGTACAAAGGGATGAACGGACAACTCGTGCAATATTGCGTTCGTATGCCCGTAACATCTCAACATTGGCAAAGAATACCGCTCTGTTAGCTGATGTAACAACCTCTGGGGAAGTTTCACTTTCTATGAGTGCGTTTGAGGATTATGTAACCTCCCTCAATAAATTGTTCGTTATCGACAACATCGAAGCTTGGTGTCCTGCCGTCCGAAGCAAGACTGCAATTCGAAGTGGTATAAAACGGGCTTTCGTAGACCCGTCCATTGCAACTGCATCATTAGGACTTTCCCCAGAAGCATTGATGACGCAGCTCAAGACCTTTGGGTTCATCTTTGAACAGATGTGCGCACGAGACCTTCGGGCTTATACTCCAGGTTTTGGCAATCATCTGTCATACTATCGCGACCGCTACGGACTGGAAGCCGACTTGGTGCTTCATCTTGACGATGGACGCTATGCTCTGATAGAGTGCAAACTTGGCAGCCGTGAAATAGAAGAAGGAGCCAAACATCTTTTGGAAATTAAACGACTCATTCAAGTGCATAATGAGACAGAAAAGCAGGTGCCGCTGCGCGAACCCGAATTGATGATTGTCATGACAGGTGGCAGCATGGCTTACACACGCCCAGACGGAGTAAAAGTAATACCACTTGCTTGTTTGAAAGATTAAAAAAACATATCATGAATGATATCAGCAAGGACAAGGATTATCAGGAATTCTTTGCATGTACGGCATTCGGTACCGGAGAGGGCCTCCTGGGGTACGGAATATGCGCGCGGTGCGCAAAACAGGCTTCTGTGGTACGCGACGCATTTTCTGAGGCACTCGGTGTAAAAAACAGGCTTTTCTGGTACAGGAGTGATATTCGGTACCGGAAACCCCCTTCTCTGGTACCGAACAGACATTCGGTGCGCGAAAACCCCCTTCTGTGGTATGCGGCGCATCTAAGGCTCCCGGTGCGCAGATAATTATTTGCTGTTAATACAGGAATCCGAACATCCAGAGCGGGACCTGATTGTCGAAGACGTATTCAGTATTGTCCTTGACCACATAGCCATCTTTGACGTCTTCAATCTGTTTCTTCCCTTTCTTTCGCCCGCCAACCTCAAAGGTCTTTCCGTCAATCTCAAAATCTGAGACGGGGGACTCCAGCGTATCGTACTTCTGCTTGGTCCAGCAGTAGAAGATGGTCTTGCGTGCGTTCCCTGTTTTCGGATTTTCTCCCGAAAGGACATACGCCATATTGGAATTGTGCAGGTAGAGTTTGTCCATCTTGCGCAGGATGGCGTCACCGTTAGCCTTCATACGAAGGACAGAGACCAATTCCGCTTTCTCTAAATACTCCAGATATTTGGGCAGATCGTCACGGTTCAACTCCAGGTCCCTTGCCATATCCGAGAAGTTAATCTTGACGGGAACACTCTTGGAAATGTAGTACAAGAACTTCTGGAGTTTCCGCGTAGCTGCGACGGTCATCTTGGCATATTTGGGGATGTCCACCTCAACGGTTGTGTTGATGATCTGGCGCAGGCGGGTCTCGAATTCCGGCTCAAGTGAAAAGGGGTAGCAACCCTTCTTCATGTAGTCTTCAAAGTATTTTAGAGGGCGTTCCGGTCCGTAAGGGAAATCCACCTTGCCTTGCAGGACTTCTTCCAGCGAGGCTGGCTTCAGGGACCAGCCGCAGCGAAGGTTAAGGTATTCCCGGAATGACCAGACGGGAAGGTGGTACTCGATAACGCGACGGCTGAGGTCGACACCGCCATCCTTTAAATCAAGCATGGAGCTGCCGGAATATACGACGTGGAGTAGCGGTAAGCTGTCGTATATGTTCTTGATTTCTTTGCTCCAGTGCTCGTATTTATGTATTTCATCTATGTATAGGTATTTTCCTCCGCGGGCAAAAAAGTCTTTTGCGGTTTCAAGTAACGTGTGGGCGCTGAAATAGATGTCATCAGCCACTACGTATAGGGATTCATCCTTGTTGCCGGCCCGCTTGATGTGCTGCAGGATAAGCGTGGATTTGCCTACACCCTTCTGGCCCAGGATGCCCAGGATGCGAACATCCCAGTTGATGGTATCGTGCTGCTCCCGAAAGAAGTTCATCGGGGTAAGTTCCAGGAGTTGGTTGTATTGGTCGTAAAGAGTTTGCATTGTGTGTTGCGGTATTTATTCGGCACAAATATAAAAAAACTGCGTGAAAGTTCCCGCAATTTTTTGAAAAAGTTGCAGAGGTTTTTCCGCAAAGCGGTTGTTTCTTGTCCCGGGCGGCTTCCATGAGGCGGATGTCCGTAATGAGGGCATGGCTGTAATGAGGCGGATGGATGTAATGAGGGTGTTGATGACGCGGTAGTCTGCGCCGCAGGATGTGACTGCGTTGTGTTTGTGGCATTCGGTACCGGAGAGGGCCTCCTGTGGTACGGAATATGCGCGCGGTGCGCAAAACAGGCTCCTGTGGTACGCGACGCATTTTCTGGGGCACTTTGTCTTTCCCTGAAAAAAGTTGACTCACAACAAAGAGTTAACAATGGCGTATT
>SAMEA104315429__coassemble_438_pt1 | contig 34352 bp, 26 predicted proteins | sample SAMEA104315429__metabat2_high_PE_047 | metagenome-assembled genome bin SAMEA104315429 (sample SAMEA104315429) | gut metagenome | biome: Monkey gut; feature: monkey-associated habitat; material: faeces | place: China | collected 2013 | reverse complement strand
TACCTTCAAGTATATGTTTATGTCACATTATGCCACGGAAGTTTGCAAGTGTCCCGGTTTTTTACTGCAAGAATTCGTTCTGTGCTTTCGACGAAAAGCTTCCTGTCCTACTGTGTGACGAACTCATCTACAAGAACCCACCGACTCTTCTTTTTGGAACTGTCGATAAATTCGCGATGATTGCCCATAATGTTGATGCCAAAAAAGAGAAGGATTCGCGTAGGTTGTTCATTACGCCCGACGGTCTGACTCCCGATTTGATTATCCAAGATGAGTTGCACCTGTTACAAGGTACACTTGGTTCGGCCGTAGGCCTATTTGAATGTGCTATTGACTACCTTTCTACAAGATCTGGTGTAAACCAATCTGGGAAGTCGATTAAGATTAGGCCCAAAGTAATATCCTCAACCGCAACGACAAGGAACACGGCTTTACAAATTAAGGCCTTATACGATAGAGGCGTAAATATATTTCCTAAAAATGGAATCAATTACGATGACTCTTTCTTCGCATTTTACAAGAGAAAGATAGTTAATGGGCAGGAAGAATTTTTATCCAAGAGAAAGTATGTTGGCATTCTTCCTACTGGTAGAACGGCAATGTTTGTCCAGGTACGACTAGCAGCTTGTTGTTTTGTCCACCGCGCACTTTTTGAACTCGAACACATTGACTTATTATCTGATAAACAATTTGTTAAGGCGGCAGACTACTACTATTCATTAATCTCGTATTTCAATAGTTTAAAGGAAGTTGGCACTACAGATGTCCAGTTCTATACTGAATTTACCAAATACGCCAGACGTTTATTTAGAAGAGTACTGAGGCCCGGCAAGATGCTCCAATGCTTTTATTCGTTCGATGGCTCTATGCATGAAGCGGAGTTAACTGGACGGCTTACAGGCCCGGAGGTCGTAAAGACACTAGAGAAAGTCCAAACAGAATGGAATCCTGATAGACGCCTTCCGTATAGCCTTGATGGAAATCAATATCCGATAAAGACTCCTCCGGATTTTATACTTGCAACAAATATGATATCTGTTGGCATTGATGTTTCGAGGTTTAACCTTATGATTATCAACTCGATGCCAAGGAATAAGGCTGAATACATCCAGGCGTCATCCCGAGTTGCCCGTGATGACTTGGGCATTGTATTCACGCTGCATAATCCATTCAGAGCAAGAGACCTCTCACATTTTGAACGATTCCGTGAGTTTCATGAGAAGCTTTATTATTACGTAGAGCCCATCTCAATCACTCCTTTCTCCTCCAAGGCTATTGACCGATATATGCCACTGCTTCTGGGAACAATCGTACGCCATGTAATTCCTGAATTGGCAGGCAATCAGAATGCGAACAGATTGACTGATGAACAAGTGAATAAAGTTACTCAGTTGCTTAATCAGTACTTCAGTGAAAGGCTTACCCGAAATAGTCTGGAAAATGATCCTCAGTTACGAGAGGTATTCACAAAAAAGGCTTTGGAGAATATACGTAGTTTTATAGCCGACGCATTTGCAGAATGGAAGGCCAAACAGCCTACCAAGTATTCTTATGACAAAAATGCCTTGTACATCTCAACTGACTCCTACGATGAAGAAAAAGACAATTCTCATTGGGTAGTCCCAAAGAGTGTGCGTACAGTTCCTGCAGGTTCCGTAATTAAAGTAGACAACGAGATATGAACATTCATTCAGCAAAAGCGCTAAATCATAGCGTAGATCAGTATAAACTCTTGTCATCAAATGCTGGTGTAGGTGCCGTAATCAACACACGGCTTGGCTTTTCAGTGATGCCTCTGTCAATTGAGAATTGGAAATTCATTCAACGAGTGGAAGAAAGACTGCTACAGAATCCCAATATGACACTCGAGGAAATAGAAGAGAAGGCCGCTGTTGAAGTTGTAGAGGATGATAGATTTCTGCAGTATCTTAAAAAAGATGAGGGCCTGCCAAACCTGAGTTGCTTGGTCGCTATCCCTCATATGCAAATCGATGAGAGGTACAACACCGTTGATGTAAAAAATAATCCTCTATACAAGAAGTATTTAGAGCCTCAATATTATTCTACCAGCAACTGCGCAGATTGGTTCGTTGTCCCTGGCATTGTCTTCCCTCGCTGGATGATTAGCCAAAAGACAAATCTTCTTTTCCCCTATGATTACTGGAGAGACCTTTGGAAGAATAGGTTTAGGAATCTATTTGCCTTTGCACCTCCAAGGGATGCCTCGAGTCCAACAGGTAGAGTGTTTATTAAAGATGGAGAAGAAAGAAAAGAGTATTGTCTTTTAACCCAGATGCCCTTCGTCTTGATTTGTCCTAACGGACATATCTCTGATGTTCCATGGGATAAGTATTTCAGTGCAAGGCTTAGGGACGAACAAGGTGTGTTTAAACGCGGCTATGATTTGTTCGGTTTTTCTGGGTGCGACTGTGAGAAAGGAGGCAAACACGAACTGTTTTATTCAGAAAACAAAAACCATTCTGAGGGCTTTGGTGTATTGAAATGCACTAAGTGTCAAGAGGTTGTATCTTTGGAAGGTATTATGAACCTAAGACCAAAGTGCTCACGGGAAAAGCCATGGTTAGGCAAAGAGAATGTAAGTTTTGAGAAAGATAAAGAATGCAAAGTAATGACACGTGATGAAGATGAAACCATGAGAGTAGCCCTTGTGACGAGTAATAGCGTTTATTACGCAGAGACTTTCAGTAGTTTGTATATTCCGAAAGTTAGTATTTCGCAGTGTTCAGGCTTTGTATTGACGGAGCAGGAACAAAAAGCTTATGAATGGCTAAGTAATAACGCTTATGCGGCTTTTCTCGTAACGTCCCCTGAAAAATCCAGATTGGATTATTGGACTGAATCGTATCATCATGATAGCGATTTTGTTGAAGAGCTAGAATTAACGGCAGATATACAACTATCTGATGAGGAAGTTATTAAAGTTAAGAGTCGATTCCTGGAAGATGATAATATGAATAGAGAAGGGCAAAGTGACAAAATTGAGGAATATCGTTATCAGGAATACGCCACTTTTACAAAACAAAAATCCTTATCCCATAAAAAACTAAGTTTTCATAATGTCGTTTTGCCCGATTCATTAACTCCGTTTTTCTCCCAGATTAGTCAAGTTGATACCTTGTGCGTAACAAAAGCACAAACAAACTTTTATCGCGTCTCTATTCAACAACCCGTTAGAACAGATGATGGGATTATTTATCCTGAAGGATGCAAGATATACGGTTCCACCCCATTTAAGGTCCGAGTGCTTCCCGCAAATCAGGTTTTTGGAGAGGGTCTGTTCTTTGAGCTCAACAGAGACTATCTAAAGCAATGGTGTCTGATAAATTCTGATAAGTACAAAAACCGGGACAACAAATTAGGGAGCCAAGTCAGCATGGTATTAGACACATACGGAGCTCCAGCATTCTACGTCCTCCATACTTTAGCCCACTTGATAATAAAGGAACTTGAGTTCTCTTGCGGATACTCATCAGCAAGTTTGACTGAACGTATTTATTATTCAAACAGGATGTGTGGATTTTTAATCTATACTACTGACGGTGCTGAAGGAGGCATGGGAGGACTTGTATGGCAAGGGCAACCAGAATTGATTGAGCGAATCATCAAGAAGGCCCTTACTAGAGCGCTGAATTGCTCATCTGACCCTGTTTGCTGGGAGCATGATGAAACTCTCAATTATGCCGCATGCTTCTCCTGCTGTATGATTTCAGAAACTTCCTGCGAGTATAGAAACATGGGGCTTGATCGTAGAGCGCTTGTTGATACAGATTTCGGATTCTTAAAAGACTTACTATAAGGATGCTTTACAATTACGACAGAACAAGTAAGTGGTCCATATTAGAGTATAGCAAGTTGCTTCTTGGAAAAACCCTTGAAGAGGCTATCGCACCGAATGCAATTGAAGCCCGCAAGGGAAAAGGACGCCTTGGCCAGCTGGTGGAGGAGTATTTCTTTGGCTATGATGTCAACTCCAACCCGGATGCGGATTTCTCTGACGCCGGTCTGGAACTGAAAGTAACGCCACTCAAGGAACTCAAGAATAAGGTTCTCGCCATCAAAGAGCGTCTGGTCTGCACAATGATTGACTATGATGCCGACCAAAGCAAGGCCTTTGAGGAGTCACATGTGTATCTCAAGTGCGCATACATGCTCATCCTGTTCTACCTCCACGAGGCAGATGTTCCTGTGCAGCAGCTCCTTTTCATCTATGCCGTCCTGTGGCAGATTCCCGAAAAGGACCTGCTCATAATGAAGCAGGACTATGAGAAGATTATTGCCAAGATTCGCGCCGGCAAGGCCCACGAGCTTTCAGAGGGTGATACTACTTATCTAGGCGCCTGCAGAAAAGGCCAGAAGGGAGATACCGATGTGTACTATAATCTCCCTGATGGAACACGGGCAGCTGTTCCTGCGCCCAAGCGTGCTTTCTCCCTGAAGACCCAATATATGCGTACCATACTGGAGTTTGCGAAGAAAACTGGTGGCCAGGGAACCTACAACACGTCTGCGTTGGTACACGGCTACAGCCCTCATCTCATCGAAGAATCTGAACTGCGGGTGAATAGTTTCGAAGACATCCTCCTGAATCGATTCAAACCGTACTATAGAATGTCTTATGACGAATTAGTCAAGGAATTTCACGCCCCGACAACGGGTGCCAAGAGCAAATACTTCCTTGTGGCCAATGAGATTCTGACAGAGAGCCATACCAGAGGCGATGATGTGACCAAGGCTGACGAATTTGTCAAATCTGGTATAGTCATCAAGACCATCCGCCTCAACAAGAATGGTCGTCCTGCAGAGGCTATGTCCTTCGAGAATATCAACTATTTCGACATTCTGCAGGAGGATGATTGGTTTGAATCCCGGCTTTACGATATCTTCACTGGTCGTTTCCTATTCATTGTCTTCCAAGAGGATGAAAACGGCGTAGTCCGCTTGAAAAAGGCCTTCTTCTGGACAATGCCGGTCAAAGACCTGGATGAAGCAGCTGCATATTGGCTCAATATAAAAAACGCCGTAAAGAATAACCATATAGCACCAGAGTATTTCTACCGTGAGAGCGACCACAAGAAATTCCATGTACGTCCTAAAGGTAAGAACGCCGCGGATGTCACAGCAAATCCCAATGGCGGCACCGCCAAGAAATACTGCTACTGGTTCAACCATGACTACATCAAAGCGATAGTCGAAAATGCAGAATAGAAAATGCGGGGCTCAACACCTCGCATTTTCTATCTTATTTCAGCCTGACTTCCAGTTCCTTACCCACCCGGGTAATAATTCCGCAAACCAGTGCGTTCCCCATCAGGAAGGCTCGCTTGCCGTTATCTACGCCCGCCAGCTTTGTATGGTCGGAGGGGAACATATTCAGGCGCTCCAACTCCACTGGAACCAATCGACGCAGGCGACCGGTCTGGTCTTGGATGACGTGCCGGCAGCGGTCCGGACTCTTACCGCCCTCAGATGTGATGATGGTCCTAGACGGCTTGTCAATCGAATCCGGGAAATCCATACCACCCTCAGTGTAGAAATACTGGCCACCATCCTTTCTGGTTCTGAGCTCACGTTTGGTGCCCTTAAAGTATTTCCAGCGCTCAATCTGGGCTTCAGGAACATAGAATTCTGCCGGAACCTCTTCCGGAGGGACCATGATGTCACGTATGGTCATGGGGTTTTCATCGCAAGCCGGAATAGTTGAAGTGGAATATGCAATTCCATCCACCATTATGCCACTATTCTCGAAGGGACGGTCCGTATTGGAACTATTAAACGACTCGGTAATATCCAGCAGACGGTCTTTCTTCTTGCTAGAAAGGGCAATCTTGCGAAGAGCAGAAAGCTTTCCCTCAACGAGAACCGGGAATGCCTTGGCAAATACACCAGAACGGAAAACCCAATCATCTGGCTCGGTAAATCCCTGTCCAATGGCTCCGTACTTCTTATAACCTACTATGTACGTGCGGCGCCGCTTCTGAGGCATTGCATACTCGGCGGCATTGATGACGCGCCATTCTACGATATATCCCAGTTCATTGAGGCATTCCAGAATGATGGCAAAGTCCCGACCGCGCTGTTTTGCAGGAGAGAGCAACAAGCGGTCAACGTTCTCAAGGAACACGACGGCAGGGCGGTTTTCGCCTTTCTCTTTAAGGATGCGATAGATGGACCACCAAAGAACACCCTTCTTTCCTTCGATACCTTTGGAATTACTAAGGGTCGTTGCCACAGAGTAATCCTGGCAAGGGAAGCCGCCTACGAGCATGTCGTGGTCGGGAATATCCTCGGTCTTTACCTGGTTAATGTCTTCGTTGACAACACTGTCCGGACCGAAGTTCTTTTCATACACCATCGCGGCGTGCTGGACCTTTGTCGCAGGCTCCCACTGGTTAGCCCAGATGGTCTTAAAAAACTCAGAATCAGCCCTATCAAGGCCAACTCGGAATCCTCCGACACCGGCAAACAACTCTATAACTCTTACTTCGTCCATACTCATTTTCTTGCGACATCAAAGTTACGGAGTTTTTTCTTTCGATCCAAATTTAAGTAAAAAAGATTGATGAATGGTAGTCGTTTTCATAAAAGCCGATATGCCCGATACACTGATGTACGTGGCGTAAGGTATCCTGGGGCGTGGCCCCTCGGCCACGGGAAGAGGGAGGCGCTGGCCGGTTTGTGATTGGACTGGCGGCGGATGTGGAAATTTTGGAAGGCGCGAAGTTGCTTGCCTATATCAAGAATTACGATAAGAAATACGTACAGAAACTCGGTTAACCAAACATTTACTTATATAAGCAAAGGACTTTCATACTTTCTTGGAATTGTAACCGGTATATTACTGACTCTTGGCTTTTTTGCCGTCAAGGCCTATACTTCAAACCCCGAAAGACATCCTCAGGACGCTTTCGGGGTTTGGTCTTTGTAAATATCGAAAGACTACTCGTCTATTCCGTCAATTGTCTGAATAGTGCCGTCTTCGTTGTACTTGAGCTCGCATACTTTGAGGCTGCGAAGGCAGTTGATTCCCTTGGAAGGCACGCTGTCGTGATGGAAAAGCCACCATTTGCCTTCGAACTCCACGATACTGTGGTGAGAGGTCCAGCCTACCACCGGAGTAAGAATCTTTCCCTTGTAAGTAAAAGGTCCATAAGGATTGTCTCCGATAGCATAGCAGATACAATGAGTATCGCCGGTAGAGTAGCTGAAATAATACTTTCCGTTGTACTTGTGGAGCCAGCTGGCCTCGAAGAAGCGGCGCTCGTTGTCTCCTGCAAGAAGAGGCTGACCGTTCTCATCGAGAATCACCACGTCGCGAGGATCTTCTGCGAACTGGAGCATGTCACCTGACAACCTTGCCACCTTGGCGCAAAGTGCAGGTTCGTCATCCTTCGGAAGAGTGGAACCTGTGTCAAGAGCCTTATTGTCACGGTATCTCTGAAGCTGTCCTCCCCAGATGCCACCGAAGTAGAAATAGTACTCTCCGTTCTCCTCATATACGCATACGTCGATGGAATAGCTTCCACGCATAGGGTCCGGCTGAGGGATAAACGGTCCGCAAGGATTGTCAGAGACGGCCACACCGAAATGGAACACGTCATTCTTATCCTTCATAGGGAAATACAAGTAATACTTGCCATCCTTGCGAGCCACGTCACAGTCCCAAAGCTGGCGGCCGTGCCATGCAATGTCTTCCCTCTTCAAAGCTACACCGTTGTCCTTGAAAGGAGATGTCATAGGATCGTTTCCTTCAAGAGAGAGGACATGATAGTCCTTCATATCGTATTCAGCGCCGAAATCATCATCAGGAATTCCTGACTCCCAGTCGTGAGAAGGGTAAATATAGAGCTTTCCGTCGAAAACATGAACTGACGGATCGGCCATATAATCAGATGGCCATACGTATCTTTTCTTTGTCTTCATGATAATTTATGTGATTAATCGTTTGACTTGTGTCTTTCTTCAATGGCTGTATTGATCTCCACCATCTTCTCATCAGAGAGTTCATACTTGCTGATGATGAACATGGCAAGAACAAGAAGAACAGCCGGAATTACGCACACGAGCCAGAGAATACCCTGCTGTGCAAGCGGAGTCTGCTCGGCTATGGCTGCGTCATATCCTACCTTTGCAAGGACGAATCCCGGGATTACACCACCAAGAGCCATACCGGCCTTGAAGAAGATACCGGTGAGCGCATTTACGATACCGGCGATACGGCGTCCTGTGGTATATTCGCTATAAGCCACAACCTCAGGCACAAGGGCCCACATATATCCTGTAGCCGTGATAATACCGGTACTCTTGATGAACTGAGCCACGCAGAGAAGCCAGAACTGTGACTTGAGAGCAGGAATGCTTACGAAAATATACATCATTGCCATACCGACAATGGCGGTACCAAGGAAAAGATAGAACATTCCCTTCTTGCCGATCTTCTTCTTGATGGCAGGTACCAAAGGCATGAATATGAATGCAGGGATGGTACCAAGCCACATGAACGCCGTAGTCATGAACGCATTGGCGTGAATGCTGCTGGTCATGAAATATGAATCAGCCGCATTGCTGACGCTCATCATTGCAAATGCTGTGATGAAGAAGAACGCAAGTACCCGGAGCGGTCTGTTGCGGGTAAACTCCTGCCACAGGTCACTGACCTTTACATTGGCGGATTCCTTGGCGTCCATCACGACTTTCTCCTTTGTCTGGGAGAAACAGAAAATGAGAAGCACAAGACCGAGAAGAGCAAATATGGTCATGGTGACAAACCATGCAGATGCTGATTCCGGAGTATTATAAACCGCCTCCATCTTGCCGTCAGCATTCATCACCTTAGGGGCGAAGATAGCTATTACGAGAGGAAGGGACTTCACTGCAAGACCTCCGAGGTTGGCCATGAACATACGTGTGGACGTAAGGACCGTAATCTCGTCCGTGTCACGGGTAAGTGAAGAGTTGAGCGCTCCGTAAGGCACATTCACAAGCGTATAGCACATGGACATTCCCACATAAGTAATGTACGCGTAAACAACGGAACCGCTGAAACCACCCCAGAAGCAGAGGATGGCAAGTCCCACGAGAGGAATACCTCCAAGCACCAGCCATGAGCGGTACTTACCCCATTTAGGGTTGCTCTTGTCTACAATCGTTCCTACCACCGGATCCCAAAGCACGTCAACCAGACGGACGATAAGGAACATCAGAGCGGCAACATCCGGACGAAGTCCATAAACGTTGGTATAGAAGAAAAGCAGCCAGATACTGATGGTCTGATAGATAAGATTCTGGGCCAGGTCACCGGATCCGTAACCGATTCGCTGGAGCCAGCTGAGTTTGTAGAAGCCTTTAGCTTCTGCGGATTGTTGTGTCATAATTATCAGTTGTTAAAATTATTTTCTGCACAATTTGCAAATATACCAAGACCACCCGGATAATTCACCAAAAATTGTAACAATTTGTTTGATTTTTCTTACATCCACACAGCCCAAGCGCTGACAGAAAATTACTGGAACGGAAATTGCCGATAGTAGTATAAGGTGACTAAATCACTAATAATCAATTATGAAAAAGAATATTATTGCCATAATGGCAGTCGCAGCGACAGCCTTGGCAGCAGCACAGTTCTCTTTTGCGTGCACAGGAATTACCCTCAGGACCGCAAAAGGGAATACTGTAACAGCCCGCACCATTGAATGGGCGGCAAGTGACATGAATTCCCTTTATGTCGTGGTACCCCGCGGATATACAAGTCAGTCCATGACTCCGGACGGAGCCACGGGCATGCGTTTCAAGACCAAATACGGGTATGTGGGGCTCGCCGTGGAGCAATCCGACTTCGTCACGGAAGGCCTCAACGAAAAAGGCTTGTCAGCAGGTCTGTTCTATTTCCCGGAATATGGCGAATATGAGCCTTACAGCAAGGAAAACGCTTCCAGGAGCATGGCCGACCTGCAGCTCGTCTCATATATCCTTGGGACATGTGCCACAGTGGATGAAGTAAAGGAAGCCGTGAGCGGTATCAAGATACACCCTATCGACCCGCGCGCATCCACCATACACTGGAGATTCACAGAGGAGAGCGGACGTCAGATTGTACTTGAGATAATAGACCAGAAATGCATCTTCTACGAAAATGAGCTGGGCGTTCTCACCAACTCTCCTTCACTGGACTGGCATCTTACCAATCTCAACAACTACATCAATCTCAATTCCGGCAAAATCTCCGAAAGGCAGCTCGGGCGCCTTGACATGAAGGCTATCGGAGGAGGCACCGGACTTCTTGGACTTCCGGGCGATTTCACCCCGCCGTCCAGGTTTATCCGTGCGGCATTTTTCCAGTGCAGCGCCCCTGTAAAGGAGAACGCAGATGACACTGTCATCCAGGCCTTCCATATTCTCAACAATTTCGATATTCCGGTTGGAAGCCAATACGCCCCGGGAGAGCAGCAGCCTGAAATTCCGAGCGCCACGCAATACACGGCGGCCTCGGATTTGATCGGACGGAAAATCTACTGGCGCACCATGCACAACAGCAACATCCGCTGTATCGACCTGTCGGCAATAGACTTCAGCAAGGCAAAATTCGTATGCCGCCCGCTGGATGATAGCCCAAGAGAAAAAATTGTAATGGTCAACCCCCAATAGTAATATCTTTTTCGCTACATTTGAATGCTAAAACATTTCATTTATGAAAAAGACCATTTTGCTCTTGTCTGTGCTCGCATTGTTCGCCTGCACATCAAAGCCTGCCAGTCCGGTGCTGACCATTGAAGGAGGTCAGGTGCAGGGTGTCCTTTGCGACAATCCGGGAGTCTATGCCTATAAGGGTATCCCTTATGCCGCTCCACCTATCGGTGAGTTGAGATGGAAAGCTCCTCAGCCGGTAGTTCCTTGGAAGGGCGTTCTTATGGCCGATTCTTTCGGACATCCGGGATATCAGGCTGTTCACTACCCTGGAGGATACACTACAGAATGGGGCTATGGTGACGAAGCGCCTTACAGCGAAGACTGCCTTTACCTCAACGTTTACACCAAGGCTCCGGGACAGGTAGATAAGAAACTTCCTGTAGCGCTTTGGATTCATGGTGGCGGATACCGCGAAGGCTGGGGTTCAGAACCTGAATTTGACGGACAGGAATGGGCATCCAAGGATGTAGTTCTCGTTACGTTCAACTACCGTCTCGGCGTATTCGGATTCCTCACACATCCTGAACTTTCTGCAGAGAGTCCTGACGGAGTATCCGGAAACTACGGTATTCTTGACCAGATTGAAGCCCTCAACTGGATTCAGAAGAACATCGCCCAGTTCGGTGGAGACCCTGACAATGTGACCATCTTCGGACAGAGCGCCGGCGGCGGAAGCGTAAAGACCCTTTGCGAGTCCCCTCTTGCCCGCGGCAAGTTCCACAAGGCAATCATCATGAGCGCAGGTGGAATCACCGTTCCTGACGAGAGAGCCGCTTCAAGAGGAAGAGTCAGCATGACCCTCGCTCAGTCAGAGCAGCAGAGTAAAGAGATTTTCGACTGGGCAGGACTTACCGACCTCAAGAAAATGAGAGCTGCCGGCACAGAGACCGTATATGCCCTTTCCACTATCTATAACGCTGCTTCCGGAAAGCGTGCATACATGACAGGCTCTCCTGTTGTGGACGGACATGTATGCCTCAAGAGCTTCGATGACGCAGCAGTAAGCGGAACATTGGCAGATGTACCTTATATGATAGGATACACACTCAACGATATGGGCAACATGGCTCCGGGAGTGGCAGCATTCGCGCTTGATCGCGAGAGCAAGGGTGCCAAATGCTGGGCATACGAATTTGCACGTCCTCTTCCTGATGACGGCTCACATCCTGAGGTTACCGCTCGTCTCAAGGGCGCATTCCACTCTTCAGACCTCTGGTTCGTATTCAAGTCTCTCAAGCACTGCTGGAGACCTTGGACAAAGGGCGACTGGGATCTCTCGGAGAAGATGCTTTCTGCATGGACCAACTTCGCCAAGTACAGCGATCCTAACGGACCTGACGGAGGCGTCTGGACACCTTACACCTCTGCAACTCCTTCATTCATGCTCTTCAAGCTTGACGCAGCAGATGTAGAGAATTCAGAGATGGGACAGCCTATCAAGCCATAACATTTCGAAATAATACAGGCAAAAGCCCGGGTGAAATCAACTTTCATCCGGGCTTTTATCATTCAATTGACGCTTATCAATACTCCACCTTGTCAGATTTGAGACGCCACTCGTCAAATGGCTCAAGACGCTTGATATCGCCATCCCATCTGAACGGAATGCTTCTCGATGACATCGGAAGAGCTATTTCCTTGTAAATGAACGAATCGTCAAATCCGGCCTCAGCAGCATCAGTCTGAGTCCCGGCATAGACCACGCGGTCCAGACGAGCCCAGTAAATGGCACCAAGACACATTGGACAAGGCTCGCAGGAGGTGTACAGCACGCATCCTTTAAGCTCGAAATGGCCCAACTTGGCACAGGCGCTTCTTATAGCCTGCACTTCAGCATGTGCGGTAGGGTCAGCATTGGAAGTCACACGATTGACTCCTGTAGCTATGACTTCCCCATCCTTTACGATGACGGCACCGAAAGGTCCCCCACCATTGCGAACATTCTCAGTGGCGAGATCAATCGCCTGATTGATAAATAATTTATCCTTTTCTGTAATATTACCCATATATGAATTGTTTAGAATTGATTGTCAATATCCGAGTCGCGCAGCTTTACGTGCATCCCGACGCTTGGCCCGTTCCATCTTCCGATGAATCCGGCGGTCGTATATCGAATCTTCATACTGCTTGTAGAAATCGTCCATATTCATCGCACTTGAAGCCAGGGCCTCATTGACTTCCTTCTCAATGGCTTCACTCTGATCAATCATCTCCTGTTCGCAGACGAAATCGCCTATCATATCCGCATATTCATCCATCTCCATCTCATTGAGCTCTTCATTGTTCCTGCTCATAGGGTCAAGCTTGCGGCTGCGCTCCTCAATGTCATTGAGTGCACTTCCGTTATGACGCATAACTGCACCGACTCCACGCTTGAAGATATTTCTGATGGACTTGGACAGATTGATCTGGACAGTATCCAGCTGCTTGGTGTATGACGGGATATGTCCGTCCCGGTATTTGGCCCTGCCGAGAGAAAGATGCAAATTATCGGTAGTACCATACACGTTCACCCCGAACCTCACCAGCACCGGAGACTTCAGCACGGACACATGATAATACATGCTCTTGTCGAAATTCTGCGTGCCACGCAGCGCAAGTTTGAGTCTGTCCGTACCCAAAATGAAAGGGAACACCTCCACACGGCTGTCATGAACTATGGCATCCGCAGAAAGGTTGTCAATAGATAGAGCATCATGCTTTCCGAAGATCAGACGGCTGGTCATCTTTCCGAACATGCCCTGATTGTATATCTTAAGATCTTCACCTCTAACGCGCATCACTCCGTCAAGAGTAGGCACAAGCACGTTTCTGTTGGTGTCGAGTTGTGTCGTGACCGAAAGGTCCAGGCCGAGCTTGCCCTCAAATGCCTTCAGTGCCGGCATAAGCGTATCCACGGCAGGAATAAGACCAACAATTTCCTTGGCCCGCATCCCCTTCAGCGACAGATTCACTCCTGTGGAGATGTCACTTTTGGTCCTGGTGGAATAGAAGGCATCCAGATTTATGTCACCGATATCGGTAGTCACATCAGTGCTTGTCAGCTGCATCGTCCTGTCTTTGATCCTGATACCGGATGTGACCGGACCTATATGCGGATCAGAGAAATCAATCCTGTCCGCGCTCATTTTCAGCGTCAAATCCACATTGCCCGGCACCACAAACAGAGGAAGGTCTTTAGCATAGACCTTGGCATTCTCAAGCGTGTCAGTCACAAAGCTTTCATCCATCTCCTCCGCTACCGATACATCGCCGTAATCCTTCTCGCCGACCATTATGGCGGAAATGAACTCATTGGCATTGATACGCCGCGAATCCGCAAGAAGATACACATTGAGCATGTCCTTACCCATGAGCGACTTCTTCAGCCCCCTGACATAGCCGCAGACGGCAAGGTCACTGGTACCGGAATTGATGCCCAGTGCTTCTATCATAAGCTCCCGGTCGTTCATATACGCATCCAGAGCGGTAAGTCTGGTACGCAAAGGCAGGCTCGGAGAAGAGTAGTATCCGTCGTCTGCCTTTATGTGACCCTCTGTGGACCAGTTGCGAAGGTATTTGACCAAAGACGAATCAAGCGATATGTCGACATCCGCCTTCTCGAAATCCTTTTCCTGCAGGAAAGCAGGCATTTTTCGCTCTTTTTTCACCTCCGGCTTCGGAACTATCTTCTGCGCCGAAACGGCAAAGTCCGTCCCGTTGAGTCCATAACGTCCGGAGCCGAACTTAAAGAACAATCTCTCACTCTTGGAACTGAAAGACAACTTCGGAAGCAACTCTCCTCCCAGAAGGGTTTTCGAAAGATGCCCCTCGTTCCGGATATTCCTTATACGGGTAATAAGTTCCACCCCGTTGTTGAAATAAAGGCTGTCAAAATCCACGCTCAAATCAAATCCTGTCTTTCCGGAACGCAGGTTTATGGCGCTGTTGAAAAGCACGGTGTTGAGACTGTCCGAATTCATTGACACGGCCAGATTGCGGCTTCTCAGCCTTCCCTCGATATCGGCATCCGTGAACTTATAACTCATAAGTTCGGACCTTCTGGTTCGGGCGCTCAGATTGAGACGCACGTCTCCGGATGCGTTTGTAATCCCGAAACGTTCCGGAACAATCGTCATAAACTGCCCAATGTCAGCTGAGGCATCGGCAGAGAGCATATACGTAGGATCCGCTCCGAGAAGATCCAGGGCTTCTCCGTCCAAATCCACGTCAATTCCCGGAATCACCAGACAGAACTCATGTATATCCGCATTCAGGACTTTATCGGAAGACATGACCGCGTCTATATCCACCGTCAATTCAGCTTCAATGTTCTCAGGATAATACTTTGTGTGTGAATGAGGTATGCGAAGGCACGCTTCAAGCGAAGGGAACTTGTCGGCAGACAATACCCCGTCCGCCTCAAGATCGGCGGAAATCCTGGCATCAGTAGAGAAATCCCGGAATGCAGGCACAAAGCGTTCGGCGTACCTGCTCCTTATCGTATCAAGCGGGCAATCTTCAAGACGCAGTGCAGCCTTTATCACTGCGCTGTCAGACAGGAAAGACGCCTGCCCGTCAAGAGAGAGCGGCATATAGGCCAATGTGGCCCGGATGCCGTCAGAACTCAGATCCAGGGCCTCCCTGCCCTTTGCGACCTTTACTCTGCCGGACAAGTCAAAAGGCAGAACCAGACGTCCATACTCCTGCAATCGGAGCAGCGCCTCCGAGGATAAATGCAGGTCAAAAACATCGGTTCCGGGCTGACTTACCACAAGTTCCGTAAGGGAATAATTCAGCGTATCCACCCTGTTTTCGGCAAACAGCGACAGGGAATCCACCATGGAAGTGATATTCCGGCAGGTGACAGCACCGTCATCAAGGTGCACCTTCCCACTGAAAGCAAAACTGCGGAAAACTACTTCGGCACATGCGCGGGAACTGCGGTTGTCATAGACAAACTTGGGGTTTCCCCCTATTTCGAGCTGCCCGACCGAGAGTTTAAACGCTCCGGAGCGGCTCTTGCCGTCAGACTCTTCCTCGTCCGAGCCAAGTTTCAGAATATCAAGATTGCAAGACTGAGCATCATACACATGCACATAGGCGCGAAAACCGTCAAGTCTGGCATTTCTGACATTCAACTTCCGGCCGATAAGGGAGAACGGATTGACTTTCAGGTCAAGGTGGTCAAACGCAGCCAAGGTGTCAAGTTCCGTCCCTACGCCGCACAGGCCAAGAGCTCCCGCTCCCCTGTCATCCCTCTGAAACAGATCATGAGGGTATGTGAGGGACACGCTGTCAAGCCGCACCCGTACCGACGGAAAAGAAGAGATAACTGAAACCTTGGGACGTGAATAGGCAAGTTTGCCGTCAACATATTCGACGGCAAACTCATCTATCACATCGGTAATCCATTTTGTATTGAGAATCATCTGTGATGCCGCAAGCAGCACCACAAACAATCCTACCAGAGAAGCAAGGGCTATTCTAAGCCACTTTCTCACAAACCGAGCTTCTTAAAGAAATCATTGCCCTTGTCATCCACAAGGATGAATGCAGGGAAATCTTCCACGCGAATCTTCCAGATGGCCTCCATGCCGAGCTCCGGATATTCCACGCACTCGATAGACTTGATATTGTTCTGTGCAAGAATGGCTGCCGGGCCGCCGATAGAGCCGAGGTAGAATCCGCCATGCTTGTGGCATGCATCCGTAACTACCTGACTTCTGTTGCCCTTGGCGAGCATGACCATGCTTCCTCCATGATCCTGGAATTCATCCACATAAGGGTCCATACGACCTGCGGTGGTAGGACCGAGCGAGCCGCACGGCATTCCTTCCGGAGTCTTGGCCGGACCGGCATAATAGATAGGATGATCCTTGAAGTACTGAGGCATACCCTCTCCGGCATCAAGACGGGCCTTAATCTTGGCATGAGCTATATCACGGGCCACGATAATCGTACCGTTGAGGCTAAGTCTGGTGCTGACAGGATATTTGGTGAGCTGTGCGAGAATCTCCGACATCGGGCAGTCAAGATTAATCTTCACGGCATCCCCTTCTCCGGCATTGCGAAGCTCTTCAGGAATCAGCTCATAAGGCTTATCATCCATCTTCTCAATCCAGATACCATCGGCATTGATCTTGGCTTTGATGTTTCTGTCTGCAGAGCAGCTGACTCCCAGACCGATCGGGCAACTGGCACCATGGCGCGGAAGCCTGATGACACGGACATCATGAGCGAAATATTTTCCTCCGAACTGGGCACCAAGGCCAATCTTATGTGTCTCTTCCAGAAGCTGCTTCTCCAACTCCACGTCGCGGAACGCCCTTCCGGTCTCATCTCCGGTAGTAGGCAATTCATCGTAATAGTGGGTGGAAGCAAGTTTCACGGTAAGAAGGTTCTTCTCGGCAGAAGTACCGCCCACCACGATTGCAATATGGTAAGGAGGGCAGGCTGCCGTACCTAAAGTCTTCATCTTGGCAACGAGGAACGGCACCAGCGTCCCAGGATTCTGGATACGGGCCTTGGTCTCCTGATAGAGGTATGTCTTGTTGGCCGAACCGCCTCCCTTGGTGACGCAGAGGAACCTGTACTCATCTCCCTCACACGCTTCAATGTCTATCTGGGCAGGCAGGTTGCACTTGGTGTTGACTTCGTTGTACATATCCAGAGGAGCGTTCTGCGAATAACGCAGATTCTCTTCGGTGTAGGTCTTGAAAACTCCCAGGCTGAGGGCCTCTTCATCGCAGAAGCCGGTCCATACCTGCTGACCTTTCTCTCCGTGTACGATGGCGGTACCGGTATCCTGACAGAGCGGAAGCTTCCCCTTGCAGGCAATTTCCGCATTGCGGAGGAATGTCAGAGCCACATACTTGTCATTGTCGGAAGCCTCGGGATCACTCAGAATCTTGGCTACCTGCTCATTGTGAGAACGGCGAAGCAGGAAGCTCACGTCACGGAAAGCCGTATTGGACATCAGCGTGAGGGCTTCTTTGGAGACCTTCAGAATCTTGTGTCCTTCGAATTCCGAAGTGCTGACCAACTTCTCGGAGCCGGGAATTTTGTAATACTCAGTCTTGTCCTGTCCAAGCTGAAACATAGGAGCATACTTAAACTCTGTCATACTAACTCACGTTCCGCAAGCAATCTATTTGTTATTCAGGGATTGTGCGTCTTGCGGAACTTTTCATTCCGCACAATTCCTGTGTTTAATTCTGCATTAAAAATATTTTCATGAATTCGTTGATGTCCCCGTCGAGAACACCCTGCGTATCGGCCGTCTCATAACCGGTGCGAAGGTCCTTGACCATCTTGTAAGGATGAAGCACATATGAGCGTATCTGGGACCCCCACTCGATCTTCTTTTTCTGTCCTTCCAGCTCGGCCTGCTTCTCCTGACGCTTCTTGAGCTCAATGTCGTAAAGACGGGATTTGAGGATGCGCAAGGCATTCTGCCTGTTGTCCTGCTGGCTGCGGGTTTCGGTATTCTCCACCGTGATGCCAGTAGGAATATGTCGCACGCGCACGCCCGTCTCCACTTTATTCACATTCTGACCGCCGTGGCCTCCGGAGCGGAACGTATCCCATTCGATGTCCGAAGGATTAATCTCGATATTGATGGTATCATCCACAAGAGGATATACAAATATGGAACTGAACGTGGTCTGACGCTTCCCCTGTGCATTGAACGGCGAGATGCGGACAAGACGGTGAACTCCGGACTCGGCCTTGAGGTATCCATAGGCGTAGTCCCCTTCAAACTGTATGGTAGCGGACTTTATGCCGACCTCATCCCCCTCGAGCAGCTCGGTCACGGTCATCTTGTAGCCGTTCCTCTCTCCCCAACGCATATACATACGCATAAGCATGGCGCTCCAGTCATTGGCTTCAGTCCCCCCGGCTCCGGAATTGATGGTCAGCACCGCTCCCAGCGAATCTCCCTCCCCGCCCAGCATGTTCCTGAGTTCCAGATCCTCCACGAGCCGCTGCGCATTTGCAAAAGCCTCGTCCGTTTCCTGACTCTCAGGATCGAGTTCCAGCAAAACCTCCATGTCATCCACGGCAGTCTTCGCGGAATCATACGCATTCACCCATGATTTGAGTCCGCTCACATCTTTGAGAAACAACTCCGCTTTCTTGGGATCATCCCAGAAATCCGGCATCTGGCTCTGCTTCTCCTTAAGCTCAAGCTCAGATCTCTTGCCCTTCATATCCAGGCACCGGTCGAGCGTTTCCATCCGGCCTTGAAGTTCCTTTATCTGTTCTTGTGTTATCATCAAGTCTATATTTGTAACCTACAAAATTACGAAACTGTTTTGATTTATTCAATGGATAGAGTAAATTTGCCATTATGGCTACGATAGGTATCATGGATTCCGGGGTAGGCGGGCTGTCCGTCCTAAGGGAAATTCTCAGAATTCTCCCCGGGGAGCGTTATATCTATTTCTCGGACAATGCTTTCTGCCCATACGGAGACAAGAGTCCTGACTTCATCCAGGACAGATGCAGGAAGATATGCGACCACTTCCTCTCCAAAGGCGCAGACGTGATGGTCCTTGCATGCAACACCGCCACCGCAGCAGCCATTTCCACCTTGAGAGCCGAATATGACATTCCGTTTGTGGGCATGGAACCGGCCATCAAGCCGGCAGTACACCGTACCCGCAGCGGAGTAGTGGGAGTTCTCGCCACAGCAGGCACGCTCAAAGGCAACAAATACCACAACACCAGAGACTTATACTCCGGAGATATAATCGTAAAAGAAAGTGTCGGACGGGGATTCGTGGAATTGGTGGAAAAAGGAGAGCTTACAGGGCCGCACGCAGAAGAAGTAGTCAGGGCTTCTCTACAGCCGCTTCTCGACGCCAAAGCCGACACCATAGTACTCGGCTGCACCCACTACCCTTTCCTTATGGACACACTGCAGGCCGTGGCAGGGCCGGGAATCACGTTCATCGATTCCGCTCCGGCGGTTGCCGCCCACCTGAAAGATGTACTGAAAGAAAAAGGACTCCCGTCGGAGTCCCTTGAGCCTTATTCAGTCACGCTCGAATCCTCCGGAGACGACAGCGCGCTGAAACGGATGTTCCGGATTGTCAGTTCTTCACTTTCCGCGAAATGACGGCGCTCAGGGCCGGAAAAAAACGCTTAATCCACACGGCCGCCAGTTCTATTCCGCCCACAAGTTTCTCGCGTTTGCCGCGAAGAATCGCATCCACTATCACACGGGCAGCCTTTTCGGCACTGATGCCCTTGGCCTGACCGTTGTCCAGCACACCGTGAGGTTTTCCGCCCGCTTCCAGAGCCGAAAAAGAGATATTGGTACGCACGCGGCCGGGAACAATGACCGTAGTACGGATACCGTTGTCATAGTATTCCGCTGCAATTGTCTCGTAGAACCTCTGAATCGCAGCCTTGGCACTGCCATAAGCACACCTCTGACGGCTGCCGAACAGTCCGGCAATGCTGCCGGTGCACGCAAGCTGCCCTCCCCCGGATCGAATCATACGGTGAAGTATCGCCTTGGTGATGATGACAGGAGCGAAATAATCCACTTCCATAACCTTACGGATAGTCTGAATATCAGCATCATCCGTATCACAACGCTGGCTTATCCCGGCGTTGCAGTAAAGTATGTCTATTCCTCCGTAGAACTCCCATGCCTTAGCTGACACTTCCTCCAGAATTCCGGTATCCGACAAGTCGAAAGCCAGAATCCTCACCCTGGAAGCTCCGGCCTGACGACACCTCTCAGCCACCCTGTCAAGTTCCGCAAGCCTTCTTCCGGAAATCACCAGAGACGCACCTCTTCGTGCAAATTCCACGGCACACTCCTCTCCGATTCCGGAACTGGCCCCGGTAATCCATACCCTTTTGGACTCTTTCAAAAGACGCATACCCCCGCCACTATCAGTCAAATTTAACTCTGAAAAGCCCCATCATCCTCACGAACAACTTAGGGAACTTCTTCTCGCGCGGGCGCGTGAGCATATTGATATATATGTGCGGATGTTTGAGAACCGTTATCTTATGTGCCTCCACAAGCTCAATCAAAGTGCCGTCCGGATCTTCCACATAAGTAAAATGTCCGCTGGCCTCGCCCATATCGAAATGCTCGTCGTTAGGGCAACTGTCCACCGTGAACGGATATCCGGCTTTCACGCAAGCTTTTTCCAGCGCACGCATATTGGTAACATCGAAGCAGATCTGAATGAATCCCGGATCTCCCCAATACCGTCCTTCAAACAATCTCTTCGGCTCGCGGTCATAAGCCTGCACCAGCTCGATGCTGCTCTTCCCGTAAAGATCCGCCAAAGCTCCCTTGCGCGCCTCCTTGTAAGACAGGAGCACCCTTCTGAACTTCCCGTTTCCGCCTGGAAGCGACTTGAGGTCTTCAAATTCGCCGGTCCTGTCATACACAACGGTGTCGTACCCGAGCACATCCCGGTACAACGGAATCACCCGGTCAATATCGGTAGAGCCAATCATCGCCCCGACAATACCGCCGTTCAACTTATGGTCCTCTATAAAAATAGACTTATCTTCCACCGCCTGGAACCAGTTTCCCCACGGGTCCCTTATAAAGAAGCACTGCGTGCCATCCGGCAGTTCGGTAAGTTCTCCGACGCTCGAACCGTCGCTTTTCCTAATCTTCGAAAGAAGCTGATTCCTGAAAGATACCGCATCGCGGGTCTTGATCTTGGCTGCAAATACACCCAAATCCCCGGCTTCCACCGGAGAACTTGAAGGAACCGGCGTGCGCTCCGAATACTGCCAGATTTCAAATCCGCCGCCGCCCTGAAGATTCAGAGCAATGCAGGCATGCCTTTTTTGGGGTTTGCCTCCGGTATAAGGCAACATCCGTTCAGCCACTGTGTCATCTTCAAGAGCACGCACGTCCATACCGAACATTTCGATATACCATTTCCACGCTTCCTTGAAGTTTTCTACGCCAACACCAATCTGTTGGATACCAGATATCAGATAATTATCCATACTTCAATATTAAGAAGTGGAGATGGAGGGACTCGAACCCTCGTCCAAACATTGTCCCAAACAGCTTTCTACACGTTTATTCTTTCTTTGGTTTTCGACCGCACAGTGCCGAAAGACAGGCCAAGTGCAGCTTATCCTCTGAAAACTTAAGAAGACATAGAGGCGTCCTTCTTCCGCATCCGGTTTTGATGATACCCCTTGATCCAGACTGAACCGGCCTAAAGCTGGAGGGATATACGTCGATGTCGCAGCCTTGGCGCCATCGATTGATGCTCAGTCTCTTGGAGACTAGCAAGCGTATGAATAATTGTAGTTGCCAGTTATGGCTTGAAGACTGGGATTAACGGGTCAGCCCCCTACACCCGACGTGCTTACTATCCAGAATCGATGCTGTCAAAACCAAAACATCCCCAGACAGTCCAGTACTGCCGAAAATAGCGTCAAATCACGCTCACCAACAGAACAGAATACAAAGATTGCAATTTTTTCCGAAAAAAAGTAAAAAAAATTTTGCCATTCTAAAAAATCGTTGTACATTTGCATACCCAAACGAAACGGATGGGTCGCTCGGGAGCTTAGCTCAGTTGGTTCAGAGCGTCTGCCTTACAAGCAGAGGGTCGGGGGTTCGACTCCCTCAGCTCCCACAAAAGGTCAACTTTCACAGTTGACCTTTTTCTTTTGTGATGTTCGAAGTTCCGCAGCGGCAGCAGCTTGCCTCTGAGAGGACTTCGCTCTCTTTGTTCGCTCCGGCCCCTTCCAGCATTTCCTGCGTCCCCCGCTAACGCGGAACTTGTCTCCTGCGGCCCCTTTCCCTACTCCTTCGAAGGCACTCGGTACCGGAAACAGGCTTCTACGGTACGGAATATGCGTGCCGTGCAAAAAACAGCCTCCTAGGGCACGCGACGCATTTTCAGAGGCATTCGGTGTAAAAAACTGGCTTCTGTGGTACGCGACGCGTTTTTCTGATGCTCGCCGTGCTCAAAACAGACCTCTGGGGTACGGGAGAGATATTCGGTACCGAAAACGCCCTCCTACGGTACGCGATGCATTTTCACCCTGACCCCGAAAGCCCCCAAACTTTACGTTCAGTATATCCTTAAGCCTTCGGACCTTAATAGCAGACAAGGTATCCTTAATATCCAAATAAACGTTGTAATGATTTGTGGTATCTACCTTATAGTTCAGCAGCTGGTAGTACATTTTGTAACAGAAGTCATCAAAACTACTATTGAAATCATCGCAACAAATCTGTGATTTATCTATCCCGATGGCTCTGAACTTGAGGTCTGTATCGAAGAAATAATCAACCAAGTCCAAGGAGAATTGGATCTTGGACATTGAGACATGGGACCACTTTATTTCAGCATTGAACTTATGCTTGTCCTTGAGTTCCTTAATCCTTTCTGTGTGGCAGCGTACTTGCGGATATGCGCAATTGATCGATCCAAGAAACATGTATTTCTTGTGATCATTTCGATGTGGCAACTCTCGTCACAATATATATATTGAACGTCTTGTCCATAGTCAATTACGTTTTGTGCAAATTTACGAAAGTTATCCGAACTAAACCCTATCAATTTACATAATATCAGAAAACCGCCCCACTATATTGCGGAGCGGCTGGAACCAAGCCTTTCTGACGGAGCATCAGCGGAGGAAGAAGGGCTTGACCGCTTATTATCTATCAAGTAACATCTTAAGATAATCCTTTGCCTTCTGCTGATCTATTTGATTAATAAAACCTCTATTATTGAGAATTTCATTCAATGCTTTTCCTGCGAATTGAACAACCCCACGAGTAGAACGACCGGCCCAATGATGCTGCACAACTGAAGCATCAATCAGTGCATTGTGATAAACGGAGCAAAGTGCCGTATTAAATATTCCATCTTCTCCAATGCCAACCAAAAAGAACAAGAAAACAGAATCATCGTCCGCCATCTTTTGTAAAAACTTATCGACATTATATGCTTTTGGAGCAGAGTCCAAATAGACAATTTTCGTCTTGATATCAGTGTAGGTGCGGCCATTATTGAATACGCGCTCATAATCGCCCAGCTCATCTCTTGTTGTAAATTCTGGTAACACTTGGCTTTCGTCACGGAGTATTTCCTTTAATCGTTTCCTCATATTGTCATCCGCTGTAATCAAGAATTCAATTATTCTTCCGCGCAGATTTACATTTTCAATGTGTGATGCCACCATAATTGCATCAGCACATTTGCTGCAACGTTCATTCAAATCAGAGGAAAGAACGCCGTAATTATCCGATGAAACAAAATCTGAGGCCCTTTGAATTGAAGAAAAGATATTGCCTTTTTGAACACAATTTGGCAAGAACTTCTGTGACTTAGGACGTATAGCAGATGAAGCGTCAACTAATCTTTCAAGATTGTCTTCCCAATCTAATCCTTCGTGAATGGCAAATAATTCATTAAAGTTTTGTGGGGCATTTTCTTTTCCGTCATATTTTTTCATAATGTCACTGCCATTGAAACTGCCCTTGATATTGCACATAGTCAATTCCTTTGAACTATGACTGATTTTTGAAATGAAAGTAGAATTAGCTAGATAAATCAAATTGCCACCGTTACCACGGACGAGAACAACGAAGAATGGAATCTTATCATATTTTTGAAGGGCCGATAACGAAAGAACAGTGTTGCTGAACGCCCCATTCTTTGAATAGCTAAACCGGACTGCAAAATATCTGCAGTAATACACTTTCCTATCAAGCGTTAAGGGATAATAGGAAGTAATATAATTAATAAGGGATTCTTTGCTGCCAGTAGGCGCATTTTCGCAGACATCCCTAACGAAAGCATTTACAGAAGGATTCATTTTTCTGTTAAAATAAAGTGTTAGACAAATTACATGGCTGTTCTATTTTTCTGGAAGAAACGCGAGACTCTTTCTTCTGATCTTTCATTTGAAGATTTAATGTATTCCTTTCCCAAAAGAACCCTCCATTATATCCCTGAATCTCTTTATCAGTTTCAGCCATATTTAATCTCTTCACACCCCATGTACAATATTCCTCATCAATCTCAACTCCAATAAATTTTCGCCCCAATTTCTTTGCGACAACGCACGTTGTTCCACTACCTACAAAAGGGTCAAATACAATATCTCCAGGTTTTGAAGAAGCTAAAATAAGCTTTGCTATTAATTTTTCGGGTTTCTGAGTTGGATGGTCTGTATTTTCTGGCATAGACCAAAATGGGATACTGATATCGTCCCAAAAATTCGATGGACAAGTAATCCGAAAATTGCCATCAGTCGTTTCCTCCCAGTCTTTAGGCTTTCCATTCTCCTTATATGGTGCTATCACTTTTCGCTTCATTTTTACCGCCTCGACATTAAAATAGTAGTCTTTCTCATTCTTGACAGCAAACCAAATATCCTCCATAGCATTTTTCCAATTTGAGCTCGCTCCACGTCCTTTTTCTCGTTGCCATGTAATTCTATTAAGGATGGTCAGTTCATCTTCAATAGCCTGTTGTTGTGCCGCCGAACATTTCCAATCTCCACACATATACAATGTTCCGTTTGGTTTAAGTTTTTGACACACGGAATGAAGCCACGACCTAACATAATCAACATACTGCGCCTTTGACATTGCCATAAACTTTGAAGAATTGAAAGTCTTCGATAGATTATATGGCGGGTCAATGATAATCAGATCTGCAATTCCATCTGGAATATATTGAATAACGTCAAATATATCACCATTGATGATTCTGTTAGTAATATCAGCACCAGCAGATACTTTCTCGGAAGATAATATTTGTTTTTTAAGAAGCGGAGCCTCTTCATCAGAGACAGTTAATGTGCGATTTCTTTCTGCTCGATTCTTATTATCAATCATAAAATGTCATATCTATTATCGCAAAGTTACTATTATTCTTTCATATTCTGGCCATTAGATAGGATAATATTATTTATGGAGAAAAATAGCAAAGTAACGTTCCATGATATATGCTAATACAAGAAAGACCCCCTTTCGAAGCCCTTCTCATAAACTACACGCAGAAGATTACGGATTAGCGTTCTTCTTGCGGTATCGTCAGTGTTTCCCTTTTCAAGCGGCCATCATCGACCATCGACCCATCATCGACCATCGGCACAGAAAGCACAAAGGCTTCCTCTGGTACCCGACGCACCCCAACCCCGCAAAAACTCACCAAACCCACAAAAACAACCCCAAACCCATAAAAGCCACCCTGCTCCACAAAAACCACCCTGCCCCATAAAAGCCAAAAGGCCGACCGACTCACGTCGGCCAACCCTCAGACTTTGTACTAAAACCTAAACCTGCACTGAAGATGCCGGTCCGGTCATTTTCGTTGCATAAAAAGAAGAAAAATTCTACTTTTTAGCTTCCGCTACAGAAACCTTGCGGAACTCCTTGAGATCTTTCATCAGTTCAAGTGCAATTTTACGAGCACGGGCACCTGCTGCCTTGTTTCCTTTCTTGACCTGCAATTCAGCGTTCTCAACGTAGAGATCCATCTTCTCTTTGATAGTGTTTACTAGATTTTCCATTTTTAAATATTTATAGAACAGTTAGTTTCATACATCCGCCCGCAATTTAATAAGAAAAAATCAAAAAATACACACGCAAGTCTAATATTTTGACATTTTTCTTCAAAAATTGCATTATGGAGTACTGAAAAACGCTATTACTCAGCCACACACCTAAGTGAAAGTCCCTGAGAACGTCTGTCCTTATTGCACTTGAATGTACGCTTTCCGTTGATGATAAACATATACTGTCCGTAAAGGTCAGGGTATTCTTCAAGGTTGGAAGAAGTCTTTCCGGCAGTACCTATCCAAAGTCCGGAATACGGCTTGCCACCCTCAGCAGGGTCAGCAAAATCAAATCCGCCTGAGAAATTGACTCTCGTGCCGGTAGCAGGGAACCACTGGCCGTCCTGCATGGCGCCATGATTGACAGTATCCCAGGTCATCTGCTTGAAGACAAGCCATGCATAAGGAGTATTTCCGTCAGCATCACATACCGGAACCTTGTATCCCACAGGACATGGGTCATAAATGGTCTTCTTCCCGGACACGCCTCCCCAATAATCATCATTGGATGTGGATGTCCAGTCACCGGTCTTAGGATTGTTGACGATTATATCCTCGCCATACTCGTCCTTCTCTCCTGTATTCACTTTCTCAAGCTTATAGAATACGGATGGATTCTGAATGGACTTGGCTAGAGTTCCGCCACCGACCGCAGTGGTATAAATGGCAGGAAGCTTATTGTCCTCTCCGTCATAAAGATCCGGCTCACCGTCCTTGATATACGAATAATCTTCATTCTGCTTGGTGTATGTAGCAGCTCCCGGGAACGGGTCTTTTCTTCCCCACTGGTAAATCAGACCATGGCTGCCGAATCCTTCAGGACTTGCAGTAAGGGCTCCGAGGTTTCGGTCCATGAAAGTCCATGTAGTTCCACTTTCATTGGCAGCGGTGGTAAAGAGTGTCTTGGAAGGATCATAATCGCAAACCCACAAATGCCAGCTCCAGAGAATTTCCCCTGCCTCAGAACACAAAGCCACGACAGCATTACCAGACGCATCACTCACGGAGGCATAGGCAACCTTGGCAGCAGAGTCATACCACAGTTCTTTCACAAGGCCTTTGACATCCTGCCATACAACCTTTACGGAAGAGCCTCCGGAAATGGCATCCGAAGCAGAATTTCCCTTATAAGCCACAGGAAATGAAACAGAAGAAGCCGGCTTGACGATGTAACAGTTGGCCGTACCGTTTGTAGAAAGACTTACTGCATCCTTGGCAAACTCCGGTACCAGAGTACTTTTCTCGCATGCCGATGCTACCAGCACCGCTGCAAGAGCGAAATAGAATAAATGTCTATTCATAATAATGCACTATTAAATAACGCCGCGCAATATAAGTAAATTCTGGCCAAAATCCCAATTACGACAAATTATTTTCTTATTTTTGTAAAACCTCCCGCACGGAAGGTATGAACATTGAACCATAATACGCGCACACAATTACCGCACAGCAGCTTATGAATTTTCTTGCGTTAATATTGCTGAGCGTCTTCCGAATGGTAGTAATCCCGGTGCAGTTCTCCGACACCAAGTTCACTGCCAGCGAGGAACAACTACTCAACACCGTCAAATCCGCTGAGAGTTATTTCAGGGCCCAGCCATCAGGCATACTGCCCGGAAAACCTGTCAACGGTCAGGTGGAATTCACCCTTGCCCCCGTCGTCACCGTATCGGGAAAACTCTCCTACTACGGCGCCAACTATTCGGACCGCAAGGATGTCCTGCTCCACGAAGCTGTACGGGAAGCCGTAAAGATGAGCACCGGCGCCGTGGATTTCTCACTTTTTGACAACAATTCGGACGGATATGTGGACAATGTACATATAATCACAGCCGGGCACAGCGAAAGCGAGGGCGGCTCTCCTGACAACATCTGGCCACAGCACGACAATCTCAGCAAACACGGCGGCACCATCAGCGCCGGCAAGAAAACCGTCAATTCATACACTGTCTCCACCGAATACAGCAACACCGGCATCATGTGCCACGAAATAGGCCATTTCCTCGGACTTCCGGATTTGTATGACACCGACGGGGAAGGCAGCGGCGGACTTTCTCCCGGACTCAGAGGGACATCCCTGATGGACAATGGCTGCTTCAACAACGACGGAAACACTCCTCCCAATATTTCAGCCCTTGATCTGGACATCATGGGGCGCAAGCCGACAATCGCCGCCAGGAAATCCTACACTCTCCAGCCGGTCAGCCGCGGAGGAGAATTCCTCAAGATCGAATCCGGCGACGAAAACGAGTATTACCTACTTGAATGCCGCGTAGCGGACAATTGGGACAGGTTCATCGGAGGAAGCGGGCTGGTAGCATATCACATAGACCGTTCCTCCGCGGATGCCGGATGGTCGGACTTATTGAACCGCACGCTCACGGCTGTGGAGCGGTGGTCCTATGGGCAAGTCAACAGCAATCCGGCCTATGAATGCGCAAAACCTCTTACAGGGCCATCGGATGACGGCAGCGCCAAGGCAATTTTCTTCCCGGGCAACGGCTACAGCGGCATAGGCCAGATGGACGGTCCCACATTCACATTCCGGGACAAAAGCACTTCGCCGCTGGCAATCAAGGACATACAGTCCAACATCGACAACAGCATCTCATTCGAAATAATCGAGCCGATAACGATAGAAGGAAGCATGGTCCACCAGGACGGAATCACGCTGAAATGGAACACGGACCTGCCGGAAGACGAGATTCTCTCATACGCAATCAACTGGACGGACGGAAGAATAACAGGGGCGGCGGAAGCACCCCCGGACAGCCGTAGTTTCACCATAGAAAGACTGTCTCCGATGCATGCATACCGGGCCTGGGTCACGATTATCCTCAAAACAGGCACGAAGTACCGCAACGGAATAAGTTTCACCACCAAATTCTACCAGGAAAACACATATCCGTACATATATCTCGGGAACATTCCGGGACGGGCCAAAGACGGCAGTTTCCTCAGAGGCACCGGAATATGTCTGAAAGTTTACAACGCTCCCGACATGATTCACTGCCAATGGTATTATGACTCCGAGCCAATCACCGCAGATGCGGACGGGACCTTCATACTGAGCCGCTCCGGAACACTCAGAGCCGTGCTTACCCACAAGAATGGCAGCAGAGAAGTCATAGAAAAAGAAATCACAGTCAGATGATACGCCACTTGCACATACCGGACAAGACTTTTATCCTATCACTATTTATATGCATGACAGCCTTGAGCGCGTGCAACGAGTCCATGCAGATAAATTCATTCGCCCAAAGCGAGCAGATACGCATTCAGGTCGGCGGCTCCACGCAGATGAGCTACAATCCGCTGACCTGCCAGATTGCCTTCAGCCGCGATCTCAGGCAATTCAGGGCCCATACGGACAACATGTCAGACTACTTCTGCATCAATATGTCCGAAATACCTGTCAGCATCGGACAGAAAATCAACGCGGACATAGTGTGGACCACCCACAGGGACGTATTGTCAAAGAAAAATCTCACCCTCGAGACCGTACGGCTTGAAGGTGAGACTATATGGCTGTGGAGCACATCCGCCAAAATAGGCGTCTGCATCCGGACCATTGACTTAGAATGACTTGGCAATCTCGATGAAGTCAACTGCCTTGAGCGCTGCACCTCCGATAAGACCACCGTCAATGTCAGGCTGAGCGAAAAGCTCCTTGGCGTTTGAAGGCTTGCATGAGCCACCGTAGAGGATAGTGGTGTCATCTGCCACCTGAGCGCCGAACTTCTCGGCAAGAGTCTTGCGGATGAATGCGTGAATCTCTTCTGCCTGCTCTGCAGTAGCGGTCTTGCCTGTTCCGATAGCCCAAACCGGCTCATAAGCCACGATTACGTGCTTCATATCCTCCTCTGTGAAGTTGTAGAGCACGTTCTTGATCTGTGCACCGCAGACATCGAAATGCTTGCCGGCCTCTCTTTCTTCAAGGTTCTCACCCACGCAGAGAATAACGCCAAGACCTGCTTCAAGAGCGAGCTTTACCTTTACGACAAGCTTTTCATCGGTCTCACCGTAATACTGACGACGCTCCGAATGTCCGAGAATCACCCATTTGCATCCTACAGCCTTGAGCATGGATACTGACACTTCTCCGGTATATGCACCCTTCTCGTGGTCAGCGCAGTTCTGTGCAGAAAGCTCTACCCTGCTTCCGGCAAGGGCTTTGTTGACAGCACAAAGATGTGTGAAAGGAGGTGCAACGATAAGACCTACGTGTTCTGGAACTCCGGCTGAAAGAGCAGCCACTTCCTGTGCAAGTTCTTTTCCTTCAGGCTTGGTGGTGTTCATTTTCCAGTTGCCTGCGACGATTTGTTTTCTCATTTTATGTAAGTTTTAAAAGTTCACGAAAAACCTCGCGAATTTCGTGATTTTTCCTGAAAAGAGCAAATATTGTTCATAATTGGACAGGTGCAAAAAAATGAGTATCTTCGCATTTTATACATTGCAAATACAGACATGAAGAATTTTGTAGAAGAATTGAAGTGGAGAGGCATGATCCACGACATAACGCCAGGCACCGAAGAAGAACTCATGAAAGGGCCTTCGGCAGCATACGTAGGAATTGATCCAACCGGGGATTCCCTTCATATCGGGCACCTGGTCAGCATAATGATACTCAAACACTTCCAGTCTTGCGGACACAAGCCTTATGCGCTCGTGGGCGGTGCTACCGGAATGATCGGGGACCCTTCGATGAAGAGTCAGGAAAGGAATCTGCTCGACGAGAAGACCCTCGAGCACAATGTGGAGTGTATCAAGAGCCAGCTTTCACGGTTCCTGGACTTCAACTCCGACGCCCCGAACAAGGCTGAGCTCGTCAACAACTACGACTGGATGAAGGACTACACCTTCATCAATTTCACCCGTGATATAGGCAAGCTCATCACCGTCAACTACATGATGAGCAAGGATTCGGTCAAGAAACGCCTGAGCCGCGATTCTTCTGAAGGAATGTCATTCACCGAGTTCACCTATCAGCTCCTTCAGGGATACGACTTCCTCTACCTGTACAAGCACTACGGAGTAAAACTCCAGCTCGGAGGCGCGGACCAGTGGGGCAACATCACCACCGGCACCGAACTTATCCGCCGCACGGGTCAGGGTGAAGCGTTTGCACTCACCTGTCCGCTCATCACCAAAGCGGACGGCGGCAAATTCGGGAAGACCGAGAAGGGCAACATCTGGCTTGATGCAGAACGCACCTCACCATACCAGTTCTACCAGTTCTGGCTCAATGTGAGCGATGTCGAAGCAGAGCGCTACATCAAGATATTCACCATGCTCGACAAGCAGACCATCGAATCCGCCATTACAGCTCACAAGGAGTGCCCGGAGAAAAGGGAGCTCCAGAAACTGCTCGCAAAGGAAGTTACCGTCATGGTACATGGAGAGAAAGAGTACGAGACGGCCGTGAAAGCCTCACAGATGCTTTTCGGCAAGGCTACGACCGAAGACCTCCGTGCATTGGACGAGAAGACCTTCCTTGCCGTATTCGACGGAGTCCCTACCCATACCATCGACCGCAGCAAACTCCCTCTTGGCATACTTGACGCCCTCGCAGTGGAGACGGACATTTTCCCATCCAAGGGCGAAGCGCGCAAGATGATTCAGCAGAACGGATTCAGCCTCAACAAGGAGAAGATGAACGACATCGCCAGAAACCTCACCGAGGAAGACATCATCGACGGCAAGTACATCCTCGTCCAGAAAGGCAAGAAAGACTATCATATCATCATAGTAAATGGATAAGCCAGCAAGCACAAGACAACTCAAGGTCGGCCGGGAACTTCAGCGCGACCTTGCGGAAATCATCCGCAGCAAGGGGATGACTGCATTCGGCGGAGCCATGGTGACAGTCAGCGAAGTGCGCGTAAGCCCGGACTTGAGCATAGCCAAAGTGTACGTAAGCATTTTCCCGTCCGACAAAGCGGCATCCGTCCTGCCTCTGCTCGAGGAGAACAAGAGGATCATCCGGGGAGAACTTGGCCGCAAGGTCGCTTCCCAATTGAGGATTGTTCCGGAGATTGAGTTCTTCCTCGACAGCACCCTCGATTACGCGGAACACATCGAAGAACTGCTCAAAAAATAGTTGTATGGTGTGAAACCGGGACCGTTCATAGCGATACGATACCTGTTCGCCAAGAAGTCGCACAATGTCATCAACGTCATCTCTGCGATCAGTGCGGCAGGTATCGCCGTAGGTACGGCAGCACTGATACTTATCCTGTCAGTGTGCAACGGATTCAACGACATAATAGACTCCAACCTCTCTGATCTTGACCCGGATATCACCATAAGCCGTACCGACGGGAAACGGTTCTCTTCGGACAGCATACCCCTGACGGAGATCCTTGGAAGCGATGCAGACAATCTGACGGTGCACCGGGTTCTGGAAGAGGAGGTGTTCCTTACCTATGGTCAAGCTCAGGGAGCAGCCGGAGCAAAGGGTGTGGAGAGCAGTTACATCCAGGATTCAGCATTGTCCGGACACGTCCGCTCAGGAGAATTTTCCCTATACAAGAACGGATTGCCCAGGGCGATGGTGGGATATTCGCTGGCCGCATCAATGGGCATCAACCCGAAATTTTTGGAAAAGGTCGAACTGCACTACCCGTCAGACACCCCTCGAAATCCCCTCTCCGGCCCCGGACTTGCACTCAACAGCGTAAGAGTAGGCGTCAGTGCACTCATCAGCGTAAGCGAGAATGTGGATTCACACCTGATGATTGTCCCGATAGAGACCATGCGCGAACTGGTGGGAGCCGGTGAAGACGAGGTGTCAGCCATTGAACTGACAACGGGCAGAAGTAGCACCAAGCACTGCATCAGACTGCTCAAGTCCGCCCTTGGGGACGAATTCCAGGTGATGGACAGATACGAGCGCAACTCGTCGGTGTACAAGATGATGAAATACGAGAAGTTCGCAGTCTATCTGATTCTCATGTTCGTAGTGATCATCATTGCGTTCAATATTTTCGGCTCACTGTCCATGCTTGTCATCGAGAAGCGGGAAGACGTGAAGATGCTCCACGCAATGGGAGCGAGAGACTCCCTGACAAGAGGCATTTTCGTGTTGGAAGGATGGCTTATCTCTTTGGCAGGAATGGCCGCAGGGCTGCTCGCAGGGGTGGCATTGTGTCTTGTCCAGCAGAAATTCGGGCTCGTCAAGATGCCGGGAGGTTTCGCGCTAAACGCATATCCCGTAATACTCAAGGTATCCGATATCGCAGTGACAGTCATTGGAGTAGCACTTGCCGGACTCGCAATCTCTCTTGCGGCGTCACGAAAAAAAATTTGATTTTTCCTCACTGATTTTTACATTTGTATTATATCTATGGAAGAGACTAAAAAATTATATCCTATCAAGTTCTGTACTATTCAGGACGAATACAACTGGGGCCATGAAGAATTCAAGCTTGCGGACCTTGGATACAAGGACTCGCTTGTCCGCGAGGGATGGCTCGCCGGCAACAGCATCGGCGAATTGATGGACACCTATATCGACAGAATTTCAGGAGACAACACATACGAATATTACGGGAGACAATTTCCTGTGTGCATAAGGCAACTTTCAATCAATGGAGATCTGCCGTTGCAGGTGCATCCGGGGGACGAGATTGCCGCACAGAGATATGATTTTCTCGGCAAGGAGAAGCTCTGGTACGTACTCGGCGCCGGGAAGAACGCCCGCATACTGGCAGGATTCAGGGACAACTGCAACGCGTCGGATTTCTACACGGCCTGCGAGGCCGACAGGACAGACGAGATGATGAATATAATCGCCCCGTATCCCGGTCTGGCGCTGATGATTCCGTCCGGAGTTCCGCATGCCGCATCCGGAAATATGGAGATTCTGGAAATTGCCGAGTCTTCTCCTCTGGACTTCTGCCTCAACGGAAGAGGGCATGTGGTATCGGAAGACGAGTTTGACCCACAGCTTTCGCTGGTGGACGCCATGGATTTCATCAAGTTTGAAAAGTTCACGACCGACCCCTCAAAGGGAAATACGCTCGTGGACATACCGGCTTTCGCCGCCACAAAGATGAATCTCACTGACCCTCTGCGCTGCA
>SAMEA104315429__coassemble_341_pt1 | contig 48005 bp, 39 predicted proteins | sample SAMEA104315429__metabat2_high_PE_047 | metagenome-assembled genome bin SAMEA104315429 (sample SAMEA104315429) | gut metagenome | biome: Monkey gut; feature: monkey-associated habitat; material: faeces | place: China | collected 2013 | reverse complement strand
GTAATAATCTATAAACCCGAGTCAACCTAAATCAGGAAAGTACACTACGGTACGGGGTCCAGTTCATTCATAAGAGCGCTGCACCGGAAACAGCCCCCCCCCGGGGCATAAACGAAAAATCCTCGCTATCTCAGCGAGGATTTACGGTTAGTTAGTAGTGTATTACCTTATAGAAGGTTAATTATTGCTGGCTAGATACTCCGAACCGAAGTCCGAAGTTGAGTTGTTTCATTTCGATTACAAAGATAATCAAAATTTTCTATTTGCAAGAATTTTTCTAAAAATTTATTAGAATTTAATTTTGAAATTAAAATTATTTAATAACAAAACTGCTATATCCTCTTTTCCGGCGAATTGATATTAATGTTTTTTGAGTAATTCCGGTCTGAGCTGTTCGGTGCGTTCCAAAGCGATGCGGTCTTGCCATTCTTTTATGAGTCTCGGGTTGCCGCTCAAGAGTATGTCCGGAACTTTCCATCCGTTGAATTCGGCCGGTCGGGTGTACACGGGAGGGGAGAGAAGATTGTCCTGGAAAGAATCGGACAATGCGGATGTCTCGTCTGTCAAGGCGCCCGGGATGAGTCGTATGATTGAATCTGCGAGCAGTGCCGCAGGGATCTCTCCTCCGCTTACAACATAGTCTCCTACGGATATTTCTCTGGTGATAAGGTGCTCCCTTATCCTGTGGTCAATGCCTTTGTAGTGGCCGCACAGTATGATTATGTTTTCCAGCATTGACAATTCGTTGGAGATGGACTGGTCCAGTCTTTCTCCGTCCGGGGACATATATATGACCTCGTCGTAATGTCTTTCCGCTTTGAGTTCTTCAATCATTCTGTAGACAGGCTCCACCATCATTACCATTCCGGCATCTCCGCCGTAACTATAGTCATCGACATTTTTTCTCGGGCCGATACCGTATTTCCTGAGATTGTGGACATGAATGTCCACGAGACCTTTCTTGATGGCCCTTCCCACGATGGAGTGAGACAGCGGACTCTCAAGAAGTTCCGGGACAACCGTAAGTATATCTATGCGCATTTCTTGAATTGATTTTCGTTGGTTTGATGAAAATACCGCTGCAAATTTAGGAACAGTTTTGGAATTTCATTATATTTGCGATTCTTAAATACAAAATACTCTTATATTATGAGCGAAAACATCATTCCTGAAAAGATTCAAGAAGTCGTTTCAGACGTAGACGAAAAGGATGCTGGTGCAGTTCAGGACCTTTCTGGTAAGTCATTGGCCGAATTATCTGACTTGTTTGTTAAAACCCGCAGCGGCGAGGGCGCCATGTCCCGTTCGAAGGAGTTGGAAGCCATCAAGTCGGCTTTCTATAAGTTGCTTTCCAAGCTTAAGGGCGAAAGTGACGGCGAGGGCCGTGCCGAGAATGATCCATTCGAAGTGGTAGAGCAGAATTTCAAGGCTATTTATTCCGACTATAAGAGAGAACGGGCAGAATACATGAGCCGTCTTGAAGCCGAAAGGGAAGAGAGTCTCAAAAAGAAAAAAGCCATAATAGAAGAGTTGAAGGCTCTGGTGGAAGGACAGGAGGATGTAAGTTCTCAGTTTACGGCGTTCCGCGAACTTCAGAATCGTTGGAGGGAGGCCGGCCCTGTACCTGTACAGTCTTATCGCGACATCAATGATACGTATCAGTACTATGTCGAGAAGTTCTATGACATGGTAAAGATCAATAGGGATCTTCGTGATTTGGATTTCAAGAAGAATCTTGAGGCTAAAGAGGCTTTTTGCGCTGCAGCGGAAAAGCTTGCCGAGAACGAGAATGTGGTAAACGCGTTCCATGAACTTCAGAAACTGCACGAGCAGTGGAAGGAGTATGGTCCGGTAGCCAAAGAAAAGCGTGAAGAGATCTGGGACAGATTCAAGGCTGCCACTTCTGTGATCAACAAGAAGTATCAGGCTCATTTCGAAGGCTTGAAGGCTCAACAGGAGGAGAATCTTGAGAAAAAGAAGGTCCTTTGCGAGAAATTGGAAGAAATAGCCGAGCGCGAAATCAAGAATACCGCTGACTGGAATCAGCTCTCTAAAGAGATAGAATCGCTTCAGGCGGAATGGCGTACCATAGGATTTGCCACCAAGAAGGAGAATCAGAAGATTTATGACCGTTTCCGCGCTGCTTGCGACAAGTTCTTCGAAAGAAAGAGGGAGCATTATACTACCATAAAGGACAGTATGACTGCAAATCTTGAGAAAAAGCAGGCCATCATCGAGCAGGCAGAGGCTCTCAAGAGCAGTACCGAGTGGAAAAAGACAGCGGACCAGTTGATAGCTCTCCAGAAGCAGTGGAAAGAAATAGGTGCCGTACCTCGCAAGAAATCCGAGCAGCTCTGGAAGCGTTTCCGTGCCGCTTGTGACGAGTTCTTTGCCAACAGGGATGCGAATTCCGGTGGTGAGAACGACTATTACGGCAACCTTAAGTCAAAGAAGAGGCTTATCGAGGAAGTGAGAGCATATCAGTGCTCTGAAGACGATGCGGCGAATGCGGCCCAGATGCGTTCTTTCAACGAGAAATGGCAGGCTATAGGTCATGTTCCTTTCAAGGAGAAGGACAAGATCAATGATGAATTCAAAGTTGCGATGCATGAGAAGTTCCCTCTGTTTGCAAAACAGCGTGGGCAGGCATATCAGGGTCATTCTGCTAAAAATCCTAAAGACAGCCTTATTGCAAAGTACAATGCTCTTCAGCAGGATGTCGTCACTTATGAGAACAATATCGGATTTTTCGCAGCCTCAAAGAACAGCGCTCCGCTGATTCAGCAGATGCAGCAGAAGATCGATGATGCCAAAGCAGAACTTCGTAGGCTTGAGGAGAAGATTAGACTTGAGGAGGAAGCGAAATAATGGATAAGAATTCAGTAATAGGATTTGTACTTATAGCCGCTATTTTTCTTGGCTTTACTGTTTTTGAAAATAAAAGGGCTGCCAAATATGCCGAAGTCAAGGCACAGCAGGATTCTATAGCTTTGGCTCAAATGCCGTTTGACTCGTCTTCCGTAGTTTCTCTTGGAGAATCTTCGGACGAGGCATCTGTGGCAGACAATGTGACCGCTCCGGTGTATAAGGATTCCTGCCTGCAGGCTGCAAGCGATGTGAACAGTGTTCCGGAGATGGTGGTTCTGGAGAATTCCAAAATCCGCATCCAGCTGACTACTAAAGGCGCCCAGCCATATTCGGTCAAGGTCAAAGATTACTACAATTACGACAGTACGGAGTTGTATCTTTTCCGTCCTGGGCAATCCGAGTACTCGCTGCGTGTCTATGCAGGAGAATATATCAAAACAAGCAGTTTCAATTTTACGGTAGCAAGTGCATCTGACAGCGTTGTCGTGATGCGTTTGCCTTTCCGCAACGGAGGTTACATAGAGCAGAAATATACCCTTTCTGAAGACAGTTACCTTTTGAAGAACAGCCTCTCCTTCGTGAATATGGATGAAATCATTCCGAGGAATGTCAGCGCGTTCGACCTGGATTTCAGCATGACCGTTCCTCGTATGGAGAAAGGTTACAAGAATGAAGTGCAGTATTCCAAGGCGGACTACTATTTTGAAGGAGACAAAAAGCCGGAAGAACTTGGACGCGGACGTAGTGCCACCAAGAGAATTGATTCCAAACTGAGCTGGTTCGCTTTCCAGCAACAGTTCTTCTCAACCATTTTCAGGGCTCCTGATCAGTTTGCCTCCGGAGAATTGGCAATCAACTTCAAATCCGAAGATGATCCTGAGCGCAACCTTATGGATTGTTCTGCTAAAATGCGTGCAGAATTGCCTGCCGGAAAGAATGTTACGGTGCCGTTTGAGTTCTACTTCGGGCCGAACCACTATCAGACGCTCAAGAGCTTTGATCATAAGTACGAGAAGATTATTCCTCTGGGAGGTTGGCTTGTAGGATGGTTTACCAAGTTCTTCATTATTCCGATGTTCGATTTCTTCCATCGGTTTATCGGTAACTTCGGTCTTATCATTCTTCTTATGACCTTGGTTATCAAGATAGTAGTATTCCCTCTTACTTACAAGTCATTCTCTTCGTCCGCGAAGATTTCGGCACTTAAGCCGGAGATTGACAAGCTCAACGAGAAATATCCGCATAAGGATAATCAGCAGGAGCAGCTCAAGAAGCAGCAGGCGATAATGAATCTGTACAAACGGGCCGGTGCAAGTCCTATGGGAGGATGTCTTCCGACCTTGCTGACTTTCCCTATCCTCTGGGCGATGTTCCGATTCTTCCCTGCATCAATCGAGCTCCGTCAGCAGTCATTCCTGTGGTGCCATGATCTTTCCGCGTACGATTCTATTGTGGATTTCGGCGTAAGGATTCCGCTTCTCGGCGATCACTTGTCCCTCTTTGCACTGCTTATGGCGGCTACGATGTGGCTATATTCGAAGCTGACCATGAGTTCACAGCCTAATGCGGGAGATCCGAGTGCGGCTTCCATGAGGTTCATGTCTTTGTGGATGATGCCGATAATGATGTTCTTTATATGTAACAGCCTGTCTGCTGCATTGAGTTACTATTATCTGCTTTCGCAGTTGATTTCCATCGCTCAGACATGGATTATCCGCAAGTCCATCAACCCGGAGTCTGTTCTTGAAAAAGTACGTGCTTCAGAAGGTAAGCCGATGGCCAAGAGCAAATGGCAGATAAGGCTTGAAGAAGCGCAGAGACTTCAGGAGCAGCAGCTTAAGGAACAGCAGAAAAAAGCAAGAAGAAAGTAGAGATGATAAAAGACAATCTCGATAGTATCAGAAAGGAACTGCCACCGGAAGTAAAGCTGGTGGCAGTTTCCAAATTTCATCCGCTCGAATCAATAATTGAAGCTATGCACTGTGGTCAGAATTGCTTTGCCGAAAGCAGGCCGCAGGAATTTGAACGCAAATACGATACCCTTCATTCCGAGATGGGTGTTCCTCGCGATTCGGTAGAATGGCATTTTATCGGGCATCTTCAGACCAACAAGCTTAAGATGGTTCTGCCGTATGTGGATCTGGTTCAGTCTGTGGATTCAGTCCATCTTCTGGATTCAATAAATGAATGGGGCAAGTCCAACGGGAAAGTCATAAGAGTGCTTCTGGAGCTTCATGTGGCGGCGGAGCAGACGAAACAAGGGTTTGTGGAGGAGGAAGTACTGGATATTCTGTTCCGGGCGGAGAAGTATTCGAATATAAGATTTTGCGGCCTGATGGGAATGGCCACCAATACGGACAATGAGGAGGATATACGCACGGATTTCTCACGCATATCTTCTTTTATGGATTATCTTAAGGATCTCTTCCCGGAATTGGAAGAGTTCAAGCAACTCTCTATCGGAATGTCCGACGACTGGCGCATCGCACTGGAGTACGGTGCCACCATGGTGCGTATAGGCACTTTAATCTTCGGCGCCAGAGAGTATTGATACCATGCGTCGGGCTACGCGCCTTGATGCTCCCGCTCCTCCGAGCGATTCTCTTATGTCGGCATAGTCCTGAAGCATTCCGCTACGGTACTCTTCGTTTTCAATGATACGTCTGGTTTCGTTGAGAATGGCGTCGGAGGTGAAGTCTTTTTGTATGAATTCTTTGAATGCAAGCCTGTCAAGGCAGAGATTTCCCAAAGAGACGAATTTGATGTGGTCCATTACCCTCAGGAGGTCTTTCCCGATGAAATAGGTGAGGGGAGAGGTGCTCCATCCTACCACTTGAGGCGTTCCTATGAGGGCTGATTCAAGAGACGCCGTTCCGGAATTGATGACGGCGGATTTCGCATATTTCAAGACATCGTATGTCCGGTTGAAGACCAGACTGACATAGTCGCGGCTGCCGATGAATGGGGCATAGTCGCTGCTGTCGCGTGCAGGTGCACCGGCAATGATGAATTTGTAGGAACTGTACTGTGGCATTGCGTGCATCCTGTCGGCCATTTCCATGCATACCGGCATCATCCTGGATATTTCGGATTTTCGCGATCCGGCGAGTATTGCGATATAGTCGCCTTTGCACACCGGAGAGAATTGGTATGCGTCGATGGCATCGATCAGCGGGTTGCCTTCATACACATAAGGAATACCCTTGCTCTCGAAGTATGGCTTTTCAAACGGAAAAACTATGAAGAGTCTGTCTATCCATGCCTTGAGCTTTCTGTTGCGGCCTTCTCTGGACGCCCATGTCTTAGGGGCTATATAGTAAAAGGTCTTGATTCCGTTTTTGTGGCAGAATCTGGCAATCTGCATATTGAATCCGGGATAGTCAATCAGTATGACTGCATCGGGCTTGTATGCTGATATGTCCCGCTTGCACATCTTGAGATTGTCGAGAAGCTTTCCCGCCTTGGCTATGACATCCGTAGCCCCCATCACCGCTCCGTCCTTATAGTGGACAACAAGCTGATGCGGGCGGCTTTGCGCTGCGTCATTCATCTTGTCTCCGCCCCAAAAACGGAATTCTGATGATGAATCCTCGGCAACCAGGCCTCTTATGAGGTTGCTGCCGTGCAGGTCTCCGGAAGCTTCTCCGGCTATCAGATAATATCGCATAATCTTTGGATTTCGTTGTAGTCTGTATTGTCAATGTTCTGCGGTGTCACCGTGATGTACCCCTCAGCAAGAAGCAGGTGGTCGGAAGGGTATTCATTGCCTTCGTTGTCGGTGAAATCCCCGGCCATTACATAGACTTCTTCCCCGGACTTCTCGGCTTCGTGTACATACTGAAGGGCGTCATCGCCAGGGGTGACTCCGATTTCCTTCAGAAATTCAAAATACGGCCTGTACTCCCGTTCCCAGTGAGCCATGCCCATGTGGCATACCTTGGTGCCCAGAATGCTGCCGGAAGGAAGATTCGGAAAGTTTATGTTGTAGAAAGCACCGTGGGGACTGTCTTTCAGGACGGGCAGCAATTTGTCAAGAATGGATGGCAGCCATTTTTCGACTGCGCTGAAATCCGCATCCGGAGAAAAGCAGTCAAGACTTACTCCTATTCCCGGGATTTTATTGACGGCCGCCTCCATAGCAGCACCTATCGTGCCGGAATAAAGAGCAGCTGTCGCCGCATTGCTTCCGTGATTGATTCCGCTCACAATCAGGTCCGGAGTATCCGGCCAGAAGATGTTGTCGATGCCGTATTTGATACAGCTTGCCGGTGTCCCGTCCAGATACCAGCTTCCAAGTCCGCTTGTGCTGCCTATCTTTTTGACGCCTATCGGCTTAAGCCCCATGGATACGGCCATGGACATTCCGCTTTGCGGCTTTTTGGGCGCGACTATGGTAATCTCTCCATAGGCCTCAAGAATGCCTGCAAGCACGCTTAATCCCTTTGCTGTATAACAATCGTCGTTTGTGATGAGAATTTTCATTTCTGCGGTGCAATTTATTTTGACTTTTACGCAAATATAATTGAAAAATTGATACTTTTTTGATAAATTTGCATCGCGATTTTTGAAATAGAGTTTATTAACGGTTTTTATAATTTAATTACGTTTTAGAAATGGTAAAACTTGGTATTAACGGATTTGGTCGTATCGGCCGTATGGTGTTCCGTGCCGCAGTTGAGAACTTCTCAAATGACATTGAGGTAGTTGGTATCAACGACCTTCTCGACCCAGATTATCTTGCTTACATGCTCAAGTACGATTCTGTACACGGACATTTCAAGGGTGAGGTTTCAGCAGAAAATGGTGCTCTTGTAGTAAATGGCAAGAAGATCCGTATCACAGCTGAGATGGATCCTGCAAACCTCAAGTGGAACGAGGTTGGTGCTGATGTTGTTGTTGAGTCTACTGGTTTCTTCCTTACCGACGAGACCGCTCGCAAGCACATCCAGGCAGGTGCAAAGAAAGTTATCATGTCAGCTCCTTCAAAGGATGCTACTCCTATGTTCGTGTATGGTGTAAACCATGAGACCTATGCAGGTCAGGACATCATCTCCAACGCTTCTTGCACCACTAACTGTCTTGCTCCTATTTCCAAGGTTCTCAATGACGCTTTCGGTATCAAGAGAGGTCTTATGACTACCGTTCACGCAGCTACAGCTACCCAGAAGACCGTTGACGGTCCTTCAAAGAAGGATTGGAGAGGTGGTCGTGGTATTCTTGAGAATATCATCCCTTCTTCTACCGGTGCTGCAAAGGCTGTAGGTAAGGTTCTTCCTGTACTCAACGGAAAACTTACCGGTATGTCTCTCCGTGTCCCTACTTCTGACGTCAGCTTCGTTGACCTCACTGCAGAGCTTGAGAAGCCTTGCACATACGAGGAGATCTGCGCTGCTATGAAGAAGGCATCTGAGGGCGAGCTCAAGGGTGTTCTCGGATACACCGATGAGGCTGTCGTTTCTACAGACTTCCGCAACGATCCTCACACATCAATCTTCGATGTTAAGGCTGGTATTCAGCTTGATCCTACCTTCGTTAAGGTTTGCGCTTGGTACGACAACGAGTGGGGTTACTCCAACAAGGTTCTTGAGATGGCTAAGGTTATCACAAAGTAATTCCTTCGAATATCTTAATGAGATGATGGCTGGTTGTTTCCGGTCATCATCTTTTTTTGTATATTTGTCATTAAAACAATAACAGATATGAAAAAGATTGCCATTTCAGTTGTTTTGATGTGCGTCGGCATATTTGCTTTCGCACAAAGTAAGGCTACGCAGGTAGCGGATCTTGATTACACGTTCACCACCGTGAAAGCAAATCCTATCACATCAATCAAGAATCAGGCATCCAGCGGTACCTGCTGGGCTTATTCTACAATCAGTTTCCTTGAGTCCGAGGCTATCCGTCTCTGTGGGATTAAGGATTCTGCGAAATATCCTGATTTCTCCGTGTTCTTTACCGTATCCCATTCTTATATGGACAGGGCGGTGAAGTTCGTCAGACTTGATGGTAATCTTGCATTCGGTGCCGGTTCGGAGTCTGAAGACGTACTGCATGTGGTAAGAGATTACGGTCTGGTACCGCTTTCTGAAATGAGCGGAATGAATTATGGAACTCCGCTCCCTGCACAGAGTGAGTTGGACGCAGTGCTTAAAGGATACATTTCCGCTGTAGCCAAGAATCCTAACCGTAAGCTTACGACTGCATGGAAGCCGGGTTATCAGGCTGTGTTGGACACCTATTTTGGAAAATATCCTGAGACTTTTGAAGTGGACGGCAAGCAGTTCGATCCTATCTCATATCGTGATTACATGAAGATCGTTCCGGATGATTATGTCTCCATTACCTCATTCATGTGTTATCCGTTCTATACCTGGAACCCTCTTGAAGTTGGGGACAACTGGCGTTGGGATGAGTCTTTCAATGTTCCTATTGATGACATGATGGCTGTGATTGACAATGCGATTGAGAAGGGTTATACCGTGTCTTGGGGTACGGATGTAAGTCATCCGGGTTTTACCCGTAACGGTCTCGGAATCTATATTGACACCGATGCTACCGTTAAGGCCGGTTCCGATCAGGAGCACTGGGTAGGAAAAGAGGAAGGCAAGCCGGCCCCTATCTCTGTAGTTGAAAAAGAGGTTACTCAGGAAAGCCGTCAGTTTGAGTACGACAACAAGACCATTACCGATGATCACGGAATGCAGATATTCGGTATTGCAAAGGATCAGGACGGCAAGAAATGGTATATGGTCAAGAACTCTTGGGGCGAGACCGGAAAGTACAATGGAATCTGGTACTGCACTGAGGCTTTCGTAAAGGCTCAGACCATCAGCATCATGGTACATAAGACCGCTCTTACCAAAGACGTAAGAAAGAAACTTGATAAATAATTGATGAAGAGATTAATCAGTTATATTCCCGATTTCATTACCTCGATGAATCTCCTTTGTGGGGTCATCGGGGTGGTGTTTGCGTTTAAGTGCCGTTTTGATATGGCATTTTATTTTATGCTGGCGGCCGCGGTGTTTGATTTTCTGGATGGTTTTGTCGCCAGACTGCTGGGCGCGTACTCTGATCTGGGCAAGGAGTTGGATTCGTTGTCCGATGTTGTCAGTTTCGGAGTGCTTCCGTCCGTTATGCTCTATTCACTCATGAAGACCTTCATGTTTGGTGAGAGTCTTGTCTGCTGGGTTCCGCTTCTTATAGCGGTGTTCAGTGGAATTCGTTTGGCAAAATTCAACGTGGACACTCGTCAGCATTCTTCTTTTTTGGGACTTCCTACTCCGGCGTGTGCGCTGCTGTGCGCATCTTTGTCATATTTCGTGTGCGCTACTCCGGATACTTTTCTGTCCGTGTGGGTGGCCGGACCGATATTTGTGCCTGTCCTCTCCGTTGTGCTGTGCTTCCTGTTGGTATGTGATCTTCCGATGTTCTCTTTCAAATTCTCAAAGGAAGATTCCCGCACGCTCAAATTAAAAAGACTTACATATATCCTGCTGCTGGTCGTAGTGGCAGTGGTGTGCATTTGTCTCTCCCTTGACTGGTCGCTGATTGTGATGCTTGCCATAGTTTTGTACCTTTTCAAAAACGTGGTGTATTATTTTGCGAAGATATGAGACTGTGTAAGGTAGTAGCGGTATTGATGCTGGTTGCGTCGATGTCTGTATCCTGTAAGAGGAATACTCTGTCGGGAGAACAGACTATCGGTTTCGTGTGCGACATTCTTGACGGCAGATATCCTGAAGAATTGGGATGTATTTCTTATGCTGCGACTCCATTCAGATCAGGGGACATATATCTTGTAGGCAGTTCATATTATTGTTCTGCTTTTGGAGACCGATTCGAGAGTTTTGATGCAAAGGACAATGTGGATGGTTCGGAGAATCCGGACATGCTTCCCGATTTTGCCGGCGAGACTCTTGTATCCATTTGTGATGACAGCGTCTTTGCGGGGGATTCTCTTGGTAGGATTGCGCGCAGGGAGCGTGCAGTGAGACTTGCCCTCGCTGCGCTGGATACAGTAACCCATATCAGTCCGTACGATTTGGATGGTCTGAAATACAAGACACCGGCCAAGATGATTGTACTTGGTGAGCCCTCCTTGTCCGAATTCGGAGGTTTTGACATCGATACTCTTTTCAGAAGCACAAACTGTAAAGTCCCTGTGATATCGCCGGTGGATCTTATGCTCGAGAGAGTCCTGAAATCCAATCCGTCACGGCGCATGAACATAGGAATAATTGCCAATACTGACATCGTCAGCACTTCGGTTTATGCTTCAAGGTTCAGGACTGCTGCCGCAAAATACAGTGATAACGGGGCCAAATGCGTGATAGTCAATTCGGTCGGCCGTGACAGCCTTATTCATCACCTGTTGGATGAGTACTCCAAAGACAATACGGCACCTTTGGATGCAATTATAATTGATGACATATCTTTGGATATTCCATTGCTGAAATCCGAACTTGCCGATATGTTGTCTGTTTTGAATGAGGATTCGATTACGTATGGCAAGATGATTGCCAATGAAATTCAGGTGTTGGACAGTTTTGATGTAGCAGCGTCCGCCTGCTATGATATCCTTCGCAGCAATAATTTATTTACACACAATATTTCATTCCCACAGTTAGTTACATATCTGCCTGTCAGCAAACCGGAGACAGAGGACAGATCTATAATACTGATTCCAGGTTCTTATGTACAAAATTAGTATACTACCTGAAGAAATAGAGACATTACCCCTCGGAACATTTCCGGGGGATATTCACGTGATAACCAAACCAGGTTTGGAATACGCCAGGGCGATAGCCTATCTTATGACGCAAAAGGTCATCGGATTTGATACGGAAACTCGTCCCGTGTTTACTCCAGGGGCCCATCATACACATGTGGCTCTTCTGCAATTGTCCGGAGCAGGCAGGTCTTTCTTGTTCAGAGTCAATGAAATAGGGATGCGTTCCCTGATGTGTTCCATTCTATCAAACGAAAGGATTATAAAAGTTGGAGCTGCTGTAAATGATGATATACGCGGACTTCAGTATTATCGCAAATTCACGCCGAAATCGTTTGTCGATCTGCAGAAGATAGTGTATGAGTGGGGCATTCGCGACAAGAGCGTCAAGAAAATGGCCGGCATCATACTCGGATGTAAGATTTCCAAAAGCCAGCAGTTGTCCAACTGGGAGGCGAAAGAACTCTCACAGGCTCAAAAAATGTATGCTGCGACCGATGCCTGGGTGTGTCGTGAGATGTATCTCAAATTGCTTCGCTCAGAGAAACACCCTCTGACTCCGGAACAGATGAATCCTAACGCGCAAAAGCCAAATGATAAAAATAATATTAAAGAAAAACCGTGACGAATCGCTCCGTCGATTTCATCCTTGGGTCTTCAGCGGCGCCATATCCCAAATTCAAGGCACGCCATCAGAAGGCGACATCGTGGCAGTATATAGTTCGGAGGGTAAGTACCTTGCCGCCGGTCATTATCAGATTGGCTCTATCGCTGTAAGGATTCTGTCCTTTGATGCAGATCCTTCCGCACCGGATTTTTGGAAAGTCTCTATAGAAAAGGCAATAGCTGCAAGAAAAGCCGTAGGACTTGAATTGCGAGACCAGGTGGATACCAATTGTTTTCGTCTGGTTCATGGCGAAGGTGACGGACTACCAGGGCTTATAGTTGACTGGTATGACGGAGTCTGTGTGCTGCAAGCCCATTCGGTAGGCATGTTCCGCGCAAAAGCCAGAATTGCGGAAGCCCTCAAGGAAGTAATTGGTGATGACCTTAAGGCTGTGTATGACAAGAGTTCCGGTACTGCTCCATTCAAGGCTGGACTGGAGTTGGTAGACGGATATTTGTACCGTAGGGATGGATTCTGTCTCTCGGAGCTTACAGTGCTTGAGAATGGAAGAAAATTCATTGTCAACTGGGAAGATGGACAGAAAACCGGTTTTTTCCTTGATCAGAGAGATAATCGTGCGTTGGTCGGGAAATATGCCGCCGGGCGCAATGTATTGAATCTTTTCTGCTATACCGGAGGTTTCAGTGTGTATGCCATGACATCCGGCGCCTCGTTGGTGCACTCTGTGGATTCGTCATCCAGAGCAATCAGACTCGTGGATGAGAATATGAGAATCAATGCCGTAGAGGGGGCCTTGTCCTCTTATGAGAATTACTGTACGGACGCGATAGATTTTCTTGCAGATGTACCTGAAGGGAAATACGATCTTATTATCGTGGATCCGCCGGCATTTGCAAAGCATCGCGGAGCATTGAAGAACGCTCTTCGCGCCTATCAGCGTCTTAATGCGGCGGCAATTTCTAAAGTTGCGCCAGGGGGTCTGGTGTTTACGTTCAGTTGCTCGCAGGTAGTGGACAAAATCACTTTTGCGAATACTATATTCTCCGCTGCCGCGCAGACTGGACGCCGTGTAAGAATCCTTGACCGGTTCTGTCAGGGGGCCGATCATCCGGTGAATATCTATCATCCGGAAGGGGAGTATCTGAAGGGTCTGCTCCTTTATGTGGAGTAGAGTACTCTAATTGTCTTGCGAAATCAGCTCGACAAGTTTGTCGATAGCTTCATAATCAGGGATATGCCTAAGTACGGGCTGTCCCTTTTTGTATATGGATACAAAGCCTGCGCCTTCTCCCACATATCCCCAGTCGGCGTCGGCCATTTCTCCTGGCCCGTTGACTATGCATCCCATGACGGCGATGACAACTCCTTTAAGGTGGGAAGTCCTTTCCTTTACCTTTTCGAAAGTGCCCTGCAGGTCATACATCGTGCGTCCGCATCCCGGGCAGGCGATATATTCCGCCTTATAGAACCGTCTTCTCGCGGCTTGCAAAATCTCGTTGCGGAGGTACTCGCTGATGTTTTCCTCCGCAGGAATATCGTCAATTTCCTTTTTGAGGAGTTTCGGCCCCCATTTTATGGCAGCATCAAGCATAGGCTCCGTGTTGCCGTCGGCAGAAGGGCCGTGTTGTGCAAGGTATCGGGCTACAGGAATTTCTGCTACCGGAGGCTCTGTGAGGGATACCCGGAGCGTGTCGCCGATTCCTTCCTGAAGGAGAGTTGCTATCCCTATGCATGACTTGATGCGTCCGCTGTCACCGTTGCCTGCTTCCGTGACACCAAGGTGAAGAGGGAATACTGTTCCGCTTTCCTGCATCATTGTCACCAGTTCGCGGTATGCTTCGGTCATTACCAAGGTGTTGCTGGCCTTCAGTGACACTACTACATTGAAGAAATCTTCATCCGTACACATCCTGATCCACTCCATTGCCGCGATGGCCATTGCGTGAGGAGTGTTGCCATATAAATCGGTTATGTATGTACCTAAAGAACCGTGATTCAGTCCTATTCTTATGGCAGTGCCGTGCTCCTTGCATACCGAGATCAGGTGTCGGAACTGCTTCTTCGCTTCCTCGTGGTCAGGATGGAAATTGCCGGGATTGATGCGGACTTTTTCAACTATTGAGGCTACGGCGATGGCCGTCCGGGAAGAGAAGTGTATATCTGCCACCAATGGCACTTCACATCCGCTTTCGCGCAGTCGTCTGTGAATTTCGGCGATATGCGGGACATCCTGCATTCCAGGTACGGTGATTCGTACCATTTGAGCCCCGGCTTCCGCCAATTCAAGGCATTGCCTGACAGTGCCGTCCACATCGGAAGTGTGGGTGTTGCACATGGTCTGTACCACTATAGGCGCGTCTCCGCCTATTATCAGACTTTTGCCGATATGTACCGGCAGAGTTTTAATTCTTCTTTCCATATACTATTTCGTATGCCTCTTTTTTAAGTTCTCTATTGGTCTTTCCGCGTCTTTTGGTGAGATGAAAATGCAGACCTGCTGTAGCCATGATGTCCAGCGGATATGCGTATTTATAATAATACTTGCTGTCGTAGTCCGGCTCGTTCAATGAGGACCATGACCACCTTACGGTACAGTTGAAATGCAGTTCCACCGGAGCAAACACCAGTGCAAATCCAAGTCCTCCCTGGAAGCCGTAGTCCAGACGTCTCTCATAATCTCTGAATGAGTCGGTCCACTCCTTGGGCAATTGCGGACCGCTTCGGCTGATGCTCTGCCGCCATCCTCCATAGACACCGGCATTTGCCATGAATTTGAAAGGATCTGCGTCGGCATGAAACTGCATCATCGCCGGAGCTTCAATCACTCTTATCCTGCACTGCTGGACGTTATCGTAATTGTCCGTATATCCCGTCTCGGGATTCTCCGAAAATGAAAAACCTTCCGTACCGGTGGCGAGGCCAAGGACCAGTGCGAAGTTGGGGATTGAGCCGAACATCTTGCTGTGCTTGGTATATGTGATGGATACGTAGTCAGCGGAGAAAACCGGCGAGAGGTTGTATTTGGAAGGGGAGAAATACATATTGGAGAAACTCACGCCATAGTTTACGCCCAGCATGGAGTAGTCATTGATAAGAGCTCTCTTGGAATTCTGTGCACCGGCAGAGATTCCGAAGAGTAATATGCATGCTATAAGAAGTGTTTTCTTCATTACAAGTACCTTATTTTGAGAACATCGCCTGTACGTTGACAGTCTGCGTCAATTCTGCCGACTGTGGTATTTCTATATATTTTTTCCCGTCGGTTTCGAAAAACTTGACCTTTTCGGGCTGTCTGCGCTCAAGGACAGAGCCCGCGTCCACGATTGAGTTTCCGTTGGCATCTTCGGTGATTCGCAGGCTATATTTCCCCTTGTCAAGATAAGGAAAATCCAGAGTGCAGTCATTGTCAATGACATACGTGCGAAGCACCCTGTCTCTTTTTTCGTTGAGCAGTTCGACAATATACCTGTGGTGGACACCGTTTAGCACAAAGTGAATCGTACTCAGTTTGTCGTCGCTCGGGAGAGAGACTTTCACTTCCAGGCTGTCGGAATAATATCCGTTGATGTCTCTGAATGCGTGGTGCGGAACCTTGATGCGGTATTCATAACCCTGCTTCAGAGTAGTTTTCGGCGTGAGAATATATCTTCTAAGATTCAGACTGTCCCTTGCTATGGAATACGCTTCCTGAGTCTCCACCTGTCGTGGATTGATGGATATAAACTTGATATCCGAGAAGTTTTCGCTGATAATAGGATATTTGAATTCAAATGCGACTCCTTCCTGCTCGATGGTCTTGGACTCTGCCGTCACATTGACGACACATGTCGTGTCCTGCTTGGTGAGATTCTTTCTTGGAGTCTTGGAGAAAGTGCGTTTCCCTGTGGCCAGAGGCAGTTTGACGTTTTCCGTGACAGGCGACAGCGTTCCGGTGGAGTCGGTCTTAAGGTATCTCACATTCAGTTTCATCGTGTCCGGGAAAGCTTTTCTGCTGTTGAGCCAAATCTCGAGGCTGTCATTCTTGATATTGAACTGGGTGATAATCTGGGAAGCACGGTATCCATCTATGGCAATGGTGTCTATGATGGCATTTTCCGCCATGAACGTGATATAGGCGGAGCGTTCGGATGTGCGCTCCTTGTTGCGCAGGAATTGTTTCCCAGTGCGTTCCCTGAAGAGGCGCAATTCATATTCGCTGTTTCGTGCAAGGCAGGACAATGTGTCGAGCATATCGTATCTCAGCATCTCTTTCACTGTGTCACCGGCTGTTATGACGGGACGAATCAGGCTGTCCACGAATCCTACCAGCTCCGTCTCAGGGTCAAGAAGGTTGTTATTGTTGGCATCCTTTATGGCATACAGTCTGTAAAGGGTATCCTGGATGTAAGGCAGTGCAAAGAATCCCCAATCGTCCGTCGTGGTGACGGCGTATGGCCTGGTCCGGTAGATGGCGGAGTCGGAATGGTCTTTATGGAGAATTACTCTGGCTCCCTTTACCGGGTCCAGAGTGTTGCAGTCGAGAACCGTTCCGGTAACCATCATTGAGTCGATTCTGTCACCTGTGGAGAATACATAGGTGTATCCGGCAAACATGTTCCCTTCGTTGACGTCTGCTATGGCGTCGGTGAAACTCAGGGTGTATGTGGTGTTGGGGGATAGCGGCTCCTCGAACTTCACGATGAGACTCTTGCCCCTGATTTTCGATACGGGCATCTTCCGCTGCGGTGGAGACAACAGGATATTGCTGCTTTTCTTGAGATTTACGTATTCATTGAAGGTGAAGATAAATGAACTTCCTTCAAGCGCAATGTTCGTGGCACCGGGAAGAGGCTTTATGTCCACTATAAACGGAGGTATGGTATCCTTGTCGCCTCCTGAAGGCGACTCTGTGGTATTGGCGCATGAGTGAGATACAATCATCACCGGAAATGCGAAGAGCAATATGCCCAATATCAAAGGGATGAATCTTTTCATTTTAAATATCTGTTCTGATGACATCTTCTATGCCGTCAATTTTCTTGAGTCCGTCGACCATGTTGTCCAAAATGCGTTTGTCCTTGACCCTGAGTTCTATGTATCCGTCGAATACGCCGTTCTCGGTGGTGAGGTTGAGTTTTCGCATATTGATACCGAGTGTCTGGGATATGAAGCTGGAGATTTCGCTCAGAAGGCCGATTTTGTCAATGCCCTTGAGTGAAATTCTGATAGGGAAGTCTTCCTCAAGAGAACTCCACTGCGGTACAACCATACGGTTGCCGTATTTGCTGGCGAGTCTTTCCGCTTCTTCACAGGTCTTTTTGTGGACCTCTATGGTGTTCTCTCCAACGAAAAATCCGATTACCGAATCTCCGGGAATAGGCTTGCAGCAGTCCGCCATTCTGTATTCTATCTTGTCGTTCACGTCGGAGTGGATTACGAACTTTTTGCTCTGCCCGTTGCCGGAAAGTTTTTCTTCATTGATGATGGTGCGGAACTGTTCCGGTCCGAGTATTCCCAGGCCTACTCTGAAATACAGTTCGTCCACATCACGCATCTGGCAGTATTCCAGGAACTTGCGGATAATGCCATTGCTTACCTTCAGTCCCATAAGACGTATTCTTTCGTCGAATATCTGTTCTCCGCGCGTGGAGATGTTGTCCTTTTGGGCGCGGAAGTACTCTATGATGTGGCTTTTGGCGTTGCGCGTCTGGACGAACTGCAGCCACTCCATGCGAGGATGAGCGTTGGCGGCGGTGATTATTTCCACCTGATCTCCCGCTTTGAGCACCTGCGACAGGGGAACGAGTCGCATATTGACCTTGGCTGCAATGGCGGAGTTGCCGATATGCGTATGTATCATATATGCAAAGTCAAGTGCCGTGGCTCCGTTGATGATGGATTTCTGCTCGCCTTTAGGCGTGAATACGACAATCTCCGAACTTACCAGGTCTTTGTGGATGATATCCAGAAGCTCCAGGGCGCTTACATCGTTGCTCAGCAGGATCTCCTGCACTTTGGCCAGCCATTTGTCCATTTCCGAGTCATTCTCGGAGATGTAGCCGTCGTTCTTGTACGCCCAGTGGGCCGCAATGCCTTTTTCGGCTATGTCATCCATTCTTTTGGAGCGGATCTGTACTTCGACCCACACTCCGGCATGGCTCATGAGGGTGCAGTGGAGCGCTTCGTATCCATTGTTCTTCGGATGCGAAATCCAATCCCTTCTGCGGGTTGTATTCTCGCTGTACAGAGCCGTGATGGCTGCAAATATCAAATACGCCTGGCTTCTTTCGTCCTGCACGGTTGGCTTGTCCGGCTCGAATATGATGCGCACTGCATAGAGGTCGAAGATCTGTTCGAAAGGAACATTCTTGGTGTGCATCTTGTACCATATCGAATAAGGCGTCTTGATTCTTTTCTTGATGGAGAACTTGAGGTTCATCTTCTCAAGCGCTGCGGATATAGGCTCTATGAATTCGTCGATATCCTTGCTCCTGTTGGCGCTGTCGCGATTGATCAGTTCCGTGATGGTCTTGTAGTCTTCCGGTTCCTTGTGCTTCAGCCAGATATTTTCCATCTCGGATTTGACCCCGTAAAGGCCGAGCCTGTGCGCGAGAGGAATGAAAATAAACATCGTCTCGGAAAGAATCTTGTCGCGCTTGTGCTCCGGCATGAACTCGATGGTGCGGCAGTTGTGCAGACGGTCTGCAAGTTTGATGAGTACGACACGGACATCGTCATTGAGCGTGAGCAGGATTCGTTTGAAATTCTCGGCCTGCATGCTCTCCGTGCTGCTCATGTTGTTGTTCCCCTTGCGGTCTTCATTGTCCAGGACGGTCTTTATCTTGGTAAGTCCGTCCACCAGAGAAGCAATCTTGTCTCCGAACAGATTGCGTATATCTTCGACAGTGTAGCCGGTATCTTCCACGACATCGTGGAGCAGTGCCGCGCAAATGGATTTGTAGCCAAGTCCGATCTCCGTAACTACAATCTTCGCCACCTCTATAGGGTGGATAATGTATGGCTCGCCCGATCTTCGTCTGACATTTTTGTGGGCCTGATTGGCAAATTCAAATGATTTGACGACCATCTGGACTTCTTCTTCATCCCGGCATCTTGGCCTGGCGGCCTTCATCAGGGAGTCGTACTCATTGTCAATCAGTGCGTAATCGTTTTTTGTAAACTCGGAGAAACTCATATCAACTAACTGTCCCAGTCGTGGGAATTATACTTTTCGACATTCTGGAACCCGTAAGTGAGTTCCGCGCCATATATTATAATCTGCCAACTCGCGTTCATCCATATAAGGAAGAATGGGAGCGCTGCGATGATTCCGTAAATATTGTTGAGCCTGGACACCGTAACCTGAAGTTCAAGGTAGATATATTGGAATACGATAAATACCACGGCATCAATGGATGCGGCCTTGACGGCATTTTTGAAATAAACCTTGGTGGCCGGAATGAACGTGTACATGGCTGCAAGCGTAATGACCGTTATGCAGTACAGTACCACGTATCCCAGGAATATGATTATGAACCGCAGGTTGGATACATCCAGCCCGAACAGGTGCGGAAGGTTGGTGTAAAATGCTATTCCTGCACCGAAAATAATGATAATCAGAGGGATGAGAATCAGCATCAGGATGTAATACCCGAAGCGTTTGTATATCTTGCGTGGTATGCGGCTGATTCCCCAGACATTGTTGAACACCCGTTCCACCTGAAACATCATCCATACCACACCCCATACGAAGAGAAAAGCGGAAATGATACCCGTACCTCCGGCTTTTACGGACTCCAGAATAACCTCGGCTTTTTCGATGACCAGTCCGGCGAATTCGGGATTTGCCGGAAATATTCTGAATATGATGCCGGAAATGTTGTCGGGAAGCCCCAGTCCGAGTGCTACCGCGAATACAAGTCCGAAAAGCGGAATCAGAGCCAGCAGTGAGAAATAGCTCAGAGCTACGCACTGGAACCCCATCTTATTCCCGAAGAAGGAATCAATGGTGATACGGATGATGCGCACCAGACGCACCAACTTCGCGTATCCCTTGCTGCAGGATGCGGTATCAATCCTCCAAAGCCCCTCGGTGAAGAGGTCGGTGATCTTTTTCCCGGGTCTGAATTTCCTCTTCATCAGAATAGTGTCAATTCTTCCATATTTGAGCCCTTGGATGTCTCGGACTCGGGAAGCATCTTGCGGAACTGCTCCTCCGATATGACCTTCACTCCAAGTTCTTCACATTTTTTCAATTTCTCCGCTCCCGGTTTTGTTCCGGCCAGAAGGAATGATGTCTTCTTGCTGACCGAAGACGAAGCTTTACCGCCGTGGGCGGTAATCATTTCCTTCATTGCATCCCGGCTGATTGAGAAATTGCCGGATATTACGACAGTCATCCCCTTGAGGGCATCGGATGTGGGAGCACCATTGTCTTCCAGCTCGAATTTGAGTCCGGCTTCCTTGAGCCTTGACAATTCTTCAATATGCTTCGGAGTGCGGAAGAACTCATAGATGCTGCTTGCAATGACCTCTCCGACATCTTCAGTTTCGAGAAGCGCCTCCTTGTCCGCGGAAGCTATTGACTCCATTGTCTTGAAATGCCGGGCCAGTGTCCTGGCGGTGTTTTCTCCTACATATCTTATTCCTAACGCGAAAAGGACCCTTTCGAAAGGGACGTTTCTGGATTTGTCCAGACTCGCCATGAACTTCTCCACGGACTTTTCCTGCCAGCCGTCCAGACTCAGCAGTGAATATCTGCTGACGGAATAGAAATCGGCAGGAGTGCAGGCGAGGCCGCAGTCGTACAATTGCTCCACAGTGGCTTCACCTGCAAGGATGTCCATTGCTCTTCTCGATGCAAAATGAAGCATTCTGCCCTTTATCTGAGGCGGGCATCCGTCGTAGTTGGGGCAGAACCATTTGGCTTCATCGTCTGACTTTACAAGAGATGTTCCGCATACGGGACAGACTTTCGGGAAAGTGGTTTCCGTGCTGTCGGCGGGTCTTTTCGACAATTCTACAGATGTGATTTTCGGAATGATTTCACCACCTTTCTCCACATAGACATAGTCTCCTACGCGGATATCCAGGCTCTTTATCGCATCTTCATTGTTGAGCGTAGCCCTTTTGACTACGGTGCCGCTTAGCTGGACCGGGGCGAGATTGGCGACAGGGGTTACCGCTCCTGTTCTGCCGACCTGGTAGTCTATGCTCAGCACCTCGGTGCAGGCCTGCTCGGCCTTGAACTTGAACGCAACGGCCCATCTCGGAGATTTTGCGGTGTATCCAAGTTGCCTCTGACTGTCGAGTTCGTTGATTTTTATCACAATCCCGTCAGTGGCGTATGGCAGAAACTTGCGATTTTCATCCCAATAGTCGATATATTCCTTAATCTCCGCCATATTGTGGCAGATGCGTCTCTTGTCTGATACTGGGAGCCCCCATGATGCCGCTGCGTCAAGGGCTTCGCTGTGTGAAGTGAATCCTGTGATGGATTCGGCGGGTATATGGTACAATGTGCACCAAAGGCCTCTATGTGCCACTTCGCCAGGATCGTTGAGTTTCAGAGAACCTGAGGCGGCGTTTCGCGGATTGGCAAATGGAGCTTCCTCCTGCTCTATGCGCTCCTCGTTGAGGGCGTCGAAAGCCTTGTACGGCATAAGTATTTCGCCACGAATCTCGAATTCTTCGGGATAGTTTCCCCTCAGGACTGTGGGAATGTTGGAAATCTGTCTGACGTTTTCCGTGACATCGTCTCCTTTGAGCCCGTCACCTCTGGTAAGGGCCTGTATGAGGCGTCCGTGCCTGTATGAAAGGCAAATGGCGGTGCCGTCGAACTTCAACTCACAGCTGTATGTAAACCCAACGTTGCCAAGGGTACGGTCGGCACGCGCTACGAATTCTTCTATCTCGGATATGGAATAAGTGTTGCCCAAAGACAGCATCGGGTAGCGGTGAGGACGCTGGATGAACCCCTGCTGCTTTCTGGAATTATCGGAAGGGTCCGTTCCCGTCTCAAGGTCGGAGCCTACTTTATGGGTAGGGGAGTCCGGCTTGTCCAGCTCTGGAAATTCTTTCTCCAAGTCTTCAAGCTCCCGCATAAGACGGTCGAATTCAAAATCAGATATCACCGGCGCATTTTCCACATAATAGCGTCGGCTGTAGTCCTCGAGAAGGGCCCTGAGTTCGATAATTCTCTGTTGAGCTGTTTCTTTTTCCATAAGAAGACAAAAATAATCAAAAATGAGGATATTTGAAAATCGGATTTTGAAAACAAATTTTTTGTAATTCTTACGGATAATGAGTAAATTTGCGAGATTTAATTTTCACGTATAGACAATGAAAGATTCTGTTATTATTCTTTGTGGCGGAGGTCCCGCCCCAGGTATGAACTCTGTTTCGATGAGTGTTGCGAAAACATTCCTTTCCAAAGGTTATAGAGTTATCGGGCTCCATGGTGGATATTCGGGCCTTTTCAGCAAAAATGCACGTATTGAAGATCTTACTTTCCAGACGGCAGACCGCTATTTCAACCTTGGTGGCTCATATCTTCAGATGAGCAGGTTCAAGCCTACAGACAAAGATTTTGAGGAAAATTTCAACCTTGACCTCTTCAAGAAAAACAATATCAAGCTTCTTGTTACCATAGGTGGTGATGATACAGCATCTACCGCAAACAGAATTTCCAAATTCCTTAAGTCCAAAGGATATCATATCGCAAACATCCATTGCCCTAAGACTATCGACAACGATCTTCCTCTTCCGGCCAATGCTCCTACTTTCGGATACAATTCCGCCAAGAATGAGGGAGCTCATATCGCGCGCACCGCATACGAGGATGCCCGCACCTCCGGAAACTGGTTTATCCTCTGTGCAATGGGACGTTCATGCGGAAGTCTTGCGCTCGGAATCGGTGAGGCTACACACAGCCCTATGACCATCATTCCTGAGATGTTCAACAAGACACACATCACCCTTGACAAGATTCTCAAGCTTTCCCTCTCTTCAATTATCAAGAGAAAGCTCATGGGCATTGAATATGGTACCATAGTTACCGCAGAAGGCCTTTTCCACAACCTTGACATCAAGGAGCTTCAGGATGCCGGCGTGCATTTCACATATGATGATCACGGTCACCCGGAGCTCGGAAAGCTTTCAAAAGCGGTTCTTTTCAATGACCTTCTGGAGAAGGAATTCAAGACAATCGGCCTTCATGTAAAGGGTCGTCCTCTCGAGATCGGATATGACGTACGCTGTCAGGATCCGGTTGCGTATGATCTTACATACTGCACTGAACTTGCGATGGGTGTTTATCAGCTCTTCAAGGAAGGAAAGACAGGATGTATGGTCTATGTGGATTCATACGGCAACGTTTCTCCTCTCTATCTTGCCGATCTTCAGGATCCTGACACCGGGAAGATTCCGCCACGTATGGTGGATGTCAACAGCGCTACCGTACAGAACTACTATGAGTATATCGCTCATTATGTAACACCTGAAGATTACGAAGCTGTCAAGGCTCTCGGTATTTCGAATCCGGAGGCTTATGACTTCAAGAAGATTCTCGAGTGGTAGATTTCGACTGAAACATAAGTTGGTAAATTACTGCTGACTGCTAAAAAAGAGCTACTTAGGTGGCTCTTTTTTGAGTTTTCACCCCTTTGCAAAAGACCTGAAAAGTTTGCGGAAGAGTATTATATTTGGTATTGTATATTAAATATTAATCACTATATTTGTCATATAATGATATTGAATAAGTCCCATTATAGTGGGAAATGACATACTATATTATGAAATATACATTAGATATTTATGCCAAACAACCTGAACAGCTTATGGCAATGATGGCCAAGTACTGCAAGGAGAGACGACTGGAGAGGGGATACAGCAGAAGAACACTTGCCGAGAAGACAGGTGTTCCGGCGCCGACTATCGAAAGGTTTGAAAGAACAGGTAAGATTTCTTTCGAATCCTTCTGCGCCATTGTTGTGGAGTTTGACTACTTCCAGGAGATGTCCGAGATCCTTTCCAAGCCCAAATACGCCACCGGCAGCGAGCTGGCGACCATCAACAAGAACAAGAACAGAATCAAGGGAAGATGATACCACAGGTAAACAAGATAACGGTATTCCACAACAGAGACCTTGTGGGAACCCTTCAATCCTGCAAAAGATCTTGTTATCAAGGCGGGTACCCGGATCCGGATTCCGAAAGCAACTTGTGAAGCAATCATAGACAAGGTGGAGACTGTGTGCAGCGAGAATCTTCCTCATGTTATCAGACTCAAATAGACCATCAAGTGTTCGACAACGACGGTGGCTTCAAAAACTTTCGCGGAGGATGTGTTGAGCCTATAGGATAGTTTATCGAAAATTCATAACTTTGTAGGGATGCGGTCTTTTCTGCATCCCTGTTTTAATACCACATCTTTTAATTATGCGATTGTTAACATCTATGCTTTTGTCCCTGGGAGTTGCTGCTGCAGCTATGGCCCAGGACAACACTCCTATCTATCAGAACACGAACTATTCGTTCGAGGAGCGTGCGGTGGATCTGGTCTCAAGGCTTACCCTTGAGGAGAAGGAGAGCCTTCTTGGCAACAATATGGCTCCTGTGCCACGTCTCGGAGTCCGTCAGTACAATGTATGGAGCGAGGCCTTGCACGGAGTTCTTTCGGGAGCCAATCCGTCTGTAGGTCTTCAGGGACCTACATCCTATCCTAATAGTGTGGCCCTTGGTTCGTCTTGGGATCCACAACTTCTTGAGAGAGAGGCTTCTGCAATTGCAGATGAGGCTCGTGCCATATTCCAGACCGGCACTAAAGGACTTACATTCTGGTCTCCGGTAGTTGAGCCTATCCGCGACCCAAGGTGGGGAAGAACCGGCGAATCATACGGTGAAGATCCGTTCCTTTCTGCTGTAATGTCAGGCGCTTATGTACGCGGACTTATGGGAAGCGATCCGAACTACCTTAAGGCTGTTCCTTGTGCAAAGCACTATTTCGCCAACAACAGTGAGTTTGACCGCCATGTGAGCAGTTCGAATATGGATTCGCGTGATATGAGGGAATTCTACCTCTATCCTTATAAGGAACTCATCGAAAATGACAACCTTCCGTCCATAATGTCTTCCTACAATGCGGTGAACCATGTTCCTACATCCGCAAGTGAGCTGTATCTTGACACTATCGCCCGCCGTACATACGGAATGAAGGGATATGTGACAGGAGACTGCGCCGCCATCGAAGATATCTATACCGGACACTATTATGTGGAGACAGCTGAGGAAGCAACTGCCGCCGGTCTCAAAGCCGGTGTGGACTCTGACTGCGGAAGCGTATATCAGAGATATGCCATCAGCGCACTTGAGAAAGGACTCATCACCTTGGCCGATATTGACAGAGCTTTGGTGAACGTGTTTACCGTACGTATGCGTACCGGCGAGTTCGATCCAGACATGATGGTCCGTTACGCGCTTTATCCTGCTTCTATGGTCAATGCCGTAAGGTATCAGGCTCTTGCAGAGGAAGTTGCTACCCGTACTCCTGTCCTTCTCAAGGATGAAATTGTAAAGGGAACATCTTCCCGCGCGCTTCCTCTCGATGCTTCAAGCATCAAGAGAGTGGCTCTTATCGGCCCTCAGGCAGACGAGGTGGAGCTTGGTCCTTATTCAGGACGTCCGGAGGAAAGCAGCCGTATCAGCCCATATAAGGGAATTACCGACTATCTTGCAGCCAGGGGTGCAGATGTGGAAGTTAAACTTGCGTCCGGTGGAAGCACCAAGAGCAAGAGCAACCTTCTCTATGTGGCATACTTTGAGCTTACCAAGGCTGACGGAACCGTGACCCGTCACGATGCAACCAAATACTCTGCTTCTTCAGAAGGTATCACCGTAGGTTCCGGAATGGGTACCGAGGAGCAGGTCCGCTCAATTGACGATGGTTCATGGACAGCATACAATGACATTGATCTCATCAATGTAGATAAAATCACGATTGGTGTGAACATCCCTACCGAGGGCGGTATCATCGAGGCGCATGTAGGCTCTCCTGACGGAAACCTCATCAGTACTCTTGAGGCCACCAAGGCATCCGGAAAGAGAGTAGGCGGTGTATATGGCGCCAGCACCCCTATGGAGTCCAAGGTCAACAGACTTGGCTACAACGGTCTTCAGACTCTCTATCTTGTGTACAAGGCAGCAGAAGATGACGAGATTGACCCGTCCGTACTTGACGCTGCCAAGAATTCTGACGTGGCTATCGTATTTGTCGGTACCGACGAGAATACTGCCACTGAAGAGGCCGACCGTCTTACCCTTCAGCTTCCTGGCAATCAGGTTAATCTCATAAAGGCCGTAGCATCTGTCAACAAGAACACAATCGTGGTGATGCAGACTCTCGGATGCGTTGAGGTAGAGGAATTCAAACACCTTGAAAATATTCCGGGTATCCTCTGGACCGGTTATAACGGACAGGCACAGGGTGCCGCTATCGCCAAGGTTCTCTTCGGCGACGTCAATCCTGGTGGAAAGCTCAACGCTACATGGTACAAGACAGTTAAGGATCTTCCGGCTATCACCGATTATACCCTCCGTGGAGGAGAAGGCAAGAACGGACGTACGCTCTGGTATTTCACCAAGCCTGTTTCCTACGAATTCGGATATGGTCTTTCTTATACCAGCTTCGAATACAGCAATTTCCGCATTGACCGCACTTCCATAACTCCTGCCGACAGGGTGAGAGTGAGCGTGGATGTGAAGAATACCGGAGAATATGACGGAGATGAGGTTGTTCAGATTTATGTGAGCACTCCTGACAGTCCGGCTTCCGCACAGAGGCCAATCAAGCGTCTCAAAGGTTTCCAGAGAGTTACCATTCCTGTAGGACAGACCAAGACAGTCAGTGTGGACATTGACTGCAACGACCTCTGGTTCTGGGACATGGACGCTGACAAGATCAGCTATGATGCCGGCCGTTATGTATTCGAGATCGGTTCATCTTCAAAGGATATCAGAGGCACTGTTACCGCAACGATGACTTCTACTGAGTTGAAGCCGGAATTGAAGGTTGTGGTTGCAGACTGTGGAGTTTCTGTACTTAAAGTAGGTCAGACCGCCCAGACCAAGCTCACCGCATCCCTTATGGATGACACTTTCCTTGATCTTTCCAAAGCTAAGATTACATATTCAAGCAACAATTCATCAGTACTTTCAGTGGACGCTGAAGGCGTAGTATCTGCGAAGTCTCAGGGCGTGGCTACCGTTACCGCTACGGTTGAATACAACGGCAAGAGCGTGAGCGGAAGCTACTCATTGAAGGTTATGCCTGATCTTTCTCTGAACGAACTGAAGGTGGCTGGCAAGTCTATACTCAAATCCGGCCTTAGGGAGTATTCATTTATCCGCAAGGCTTCTTCCAAAGCACCTCAGGTGAGCGCAAAGTCTGTTGACCCTTCTCTTCGCGTCGTGGTTGAGCAGGCTCCGGCTGTCCCTGGTACTGCTGCTGTAAGAGTCATTGATGACATTACCTCAGACGAGTCTGTATATTATGTTCATTTCGGAGTGAAGGCTGCATCGGACGAGTTCAATGGAAAGAAACTTTCTTCCGCATGGAAGATTGTCCGTGAGAATACTGCAAATTATACTCTTGCAGACGGCTCTCTTACCATTACGACCGATGCCGGAGATATTGACGGAGCCAACAACAATGCTTCCAATATCTTTGTGCAGAGCGCAAACAGTGACTGGACTCTCAATACCAAGCTTCACTGCTCGGCTCTTCCGGGACAACCTTCCCAGAATGCCGGACTTGTGGCTTATCAGGATGATGACAATTTCGTGAAGTATGTATATGCCGCACCGGGATTCAGACAGGGCGGCAACGGCATTCCTACGGCAACGCTTCAGCTCAGCTGCGAGGCTGATGGATACAATAAGGCCAGCGTTACTTTCCGTCTTGACGATGTGACGGTAGTGGATAACACTATCTGGCTCCGTCTTGTGAAGAAGGGCTCTGCATATACGGCTTATTTCTCAGTGGATGGGAAGAAGTTTGAGCAGGCAGGCAAGGTTGATATCGTTCTTAAGGATATCAATGCCGGACTTATCGCATGTGACGGTGTTCTTCCTGCACGCTTTGCGGCATTCATGAGACCTGGCATGGCTGCTCCTGCGAAGAGTGAACCTATTAAAGCCTCATTCGACTGGTTCAGAATTGCACAGTAGTATCTTACATATTCTTATGATGTTTTCTCTGGCCGGGATTATCTCTCGGCCAGAGATTCATTATATAGATGTCTCCGCTTTCGAAGATGGCTTTGCTCTTCTGACATCGGACCGGAGGGGGGAGTTCGTCGATTCGGACGCGGGCAAGGTCTCGGAGTATAGTCTTGGGTCAGATGACATGCCTGTGGCTATAGATGTGATTGACGGGTTTTTGGCAGTTGCGTACAAAGACAGGATAGTGGCCTTGATTCAAGAACAGGAGGTTACGGTCCCAATGCCGGAAAGTCTTGACATTATTGATCTGGACGTGTATTCTGACCGCTGTTATGCGCTTACGGACTCGTCCCGGATAGTCTCTTTCGATATGGATTTCAATCCTTCCGTATTTGATTTCAATGCCAATTATTCCCAGTATTACGGGGAAGTCAGACTCTCTGCGATTGCTGTTTCCGATGATGCGTTATGCGTATGCGGGGTGAGACTCTCTGACGGTGCTCCGGTAGCGTTCTTGTCATCGCATGGCAATGTATGGAGCCAAAGGGATCTTACTTATAATCGCGACGGAAGCGTGTATCTTCTCGATAATGAGCCGGTAAGCGCTACGTATTCGCCGTCTCGGCAGGCTTTTGTGCTGGGATGCATCGGGGGTGTTCTTTTTACAATTCCCGGGTGCTCGCATTGCAATTATCCCGAATATACCCGTTCCGGGGATGTGAACGGCATCGCTTTCAACGGGGAGTCTTATCTGGCTGTCGGGACAGAAGTTTATTAGATGAAGATTAAATATTCCCGAAAAGCCTTGCGTTTGTCGTGAACTATTGCTACCTTGCTGACAGATTTGACAAGATATGAGATATTCAAGCAACAACTGGTGGTGGCGCTTATTACAACTAAAAAGTCGTAGTAGGTAAGGCGCCCGTGTGTGCATATTAGAAATCTAATTCCCTGCCGCGACTTTGCGGCGGGGAATTTTTGTATGTAGAGAGTATAATCAACCAATAATATAAAATCATGGAAAAGAAAATTCCTTACAAAATCTATCTCGCTGAGAATGAGATTCCTACCCAATGGTATAATGTTCGTGCCGATATGAAGAACAAGCCTGCGCCGCTTCTGAATCCATCTACCGGCGAGCCTCTTACTGTGGATGAGTTGAAGCCAATCTTCTGCGAAGAGCTTTGTCGTCAGGAACTGGATAATGACACAGCGTATTTCGATATCCCTGAGGAGATTCTGAATTTCTACAAGATGTATCGTCCGTCTCCTTTGGTGAGAGCGTATTTCCTGGAGAAGGCGCTCGGCACCCCTGCGAAGATATATTATAAGTTCGAGGGCAACAATACTTCCGGAAGTCATAAGCTCAATTCTGCCATTGCCCAGGCGTATTATGCCAAAAAACAGGGACTTAAGGGCGTTACTACGGAGACAGGCGCCGGACAGTGGGGGACTGCCATGAGCATGGCATGTGCCTATTTCGGACTTGACTGCCAGGTATATATGGTCAAATGCTCTTTTGAGCAGAAGCCTTTCAGAAGGGAAGTGATGCGCACTTACGGAGCCAAGGTTACGCCTTCCCCGAGCGACACGACTTCCATAGGAAGAAAGATACTTGCGGAGCATCCGGGAACCACCGGCAGTCTTGGCTGTGCAATTTCCGAGGCCGTGGAAGCCGCCACATCCCAGCCCGGATACAGATATGTGCTGGGCTCCGTGTTGAACCAGGTGCTTCTTCACCAAACGGTGATCGGACTTGAGACCAAGACGGCTTTGGACAAATACGGAATCAAGCCAGACATAGTCATCGGATGTGCGGGCGGCGGATCAAATCTTGGCGGTCTTGTGAGTCCGTTCGTGGGAGAGATGCTTCGAGGAGAGGCCAAATATAGGATTATTGCTGTGGAACCTGCATCCTGCCCAAGTCTTACAAGAGGTAAGTATGCGTATGATTTCTGTGATACCGGAATGATATGTCCTCTTGCGAAAATGTACACCCTGGGAAGCCAGTTCATCCCGTCCGCCAGCCATGCGGGAGGGTTGAGGTTCCATGGTATGAGTAGCATTCTTTCGCAGCTTTACCATGATTCTCTGATGGAAGCCCGTGCTGTGGAGCAGACATCGGTGTTCGAGGCCGCGGAACTGTTTGCCAGGGTTGAAGGTGTCCTGCCGGCTCCGGAAAGCAGTCATGCCATAAGAGTGGCGATTGACGAGGCACTCAGATGCAAGGAGACAGGGGAGGCTCAGACGATAGTGTTCGGGCTCACCGGTACAGGTTACTTCGATTTGAAAGCGTATGAAAGCTACAATGACCACCGGATGACCGATGTGATTCCTACTGACGAGCAGATAGCCGAGAGTCTTGCCAAACTTCCGAAAGTGAAGTAATGATTTCGGACTGGACCAAGGGTTGGACCAGATAATTATACTGATTATTTCAAACTGCGTATCGACTTGGCCACGTTTATCAAGTGGTCGGCGATACGCTCTGTATCTGATGACAGCTCAAGGTAATGGACTCCGACGGATGGTGTGCATACCCCGGCATTCATTCGGGCTACATGGTTGTCTTCCATCATCTTGGTGAAGTCATCGATCTGCTCCTCTATGACATTGGCTTGCGCCATCTTGCCCATATCTTCATCAGTGTATGCTCCCATGACATTGCTGAACAGATCTTCAATCATCTTCTTCAGGCGATATATTTCGTTGCGAGCATCCGGACTGAAGCTGCTTCCAGTCTCACTGAGGTCCCTTGCGTATTCTACGATGTTCTCCGCGTAGTCACCTACACGCTCAAGATCACGGATGGAACGGAATGTAGTGGAGAGGTAGATGTGGTCATGCTCGCTGAGAGCTGTCTTGTTGGACAGTTTGACAACGAAATCCACCAAAGCGCGGTTGATGAAGTTGAGTTCTTCCTCCGTCTGGTTGAATTCGTCGTATTCTTTGAAATCAAGCGTGGTGATGATGTTTATGGCTCTGTCGAAATTGTCCATGGCCAAATCGGCCATTCTGATGATTTCCCTCTTGGTCTGTGCAACTGCCAGAGGCGGGGTGCGCAACATATTGTCATCCACATATTTGAGACGGAATCCTCCGACTGTTTCCACCTCTTTGGAATCCGGGATGGCTTTGCATACAAGGGATACCAGAAAATCGTTGAGAGGAAGGATTATCAAGACTGTGATTACGTTGAAGAACGTATGGAACATGGCAAGCTGGGTCTGCGGCGCAGCCGGGAACATCCGCTCGAACATCACTCCGAAATTGAACGAACCGCCGCTCACAAGATTCAGAATCCATCCCACAAATAGGAATATTACCACGCCGGAGCAGTTGAAGAGCAGGTGTATGAGTGCCGTTCTTTTGGCATTCTTTCCGCTCGCCAAACCTGCGAGGATGGCCACCACGCAGGAACCGATATTGGAGCCCATGGTGAGGAAGATACCCTGTTCGAGATTGATGAGCCCCGTCACGACCATTGTCAGCGCGATGGACGTCATTACGGACGAACTCTGTATGATGGCGGTGAATATCGCTCCGATGAGGACCAGAAGTATAGGATTGCTTATTGCTGCAAGGAAGGTCTTGACTCCGTCAAGAGACGCAAAGTCGGACATGGAACTGCTCATCAGAGACAGACCGACGAAGAGCATACCGAATCCGGACAGAATTCCGCCCCATGTCTGCCCCGTGCTTTTATTCGAAAAAAGCGCCATGAAGGCGCCTACGCCGGCAAAAGCCGAGAATACTATGGTGGTGGAAAGGGAATTGCTGCCGCCGAACATACCGAGAGCCACAATCTGCGCCGTAATGGTAGTACCTATATTGGCTCCATATATTATGGTAGCGGCCTGCGAAAGCGAGATAATACCCGCATTGACGAAACCTATCGTCATGACCGTAGTCGCACCCGAACTCTGTATCGCCGCTGTTCCGAATGTTCCGATGCCCACGCCGAGCAACTTGCTCTTTGAGGCCTTGGCGAATAGTTTTTTAAGTTTGTCCGAACTGGCGGATTCGAGATTGGTACTCATCATCTGACAGGCGATTAGGAATATACCTATGCCCGCGAGAAGGGTAAAGATTGCAGATAGAACGGCTGTTGTTCCCATTAAAATTCTTTCTTTGTGTTAGGAAGTGCAAAATTTTAGCGAAGATACTAATTATTTGCGGCTTAGGCAAAAACTATCTTCGCTAAACATATTATTTTATTGCATCCAGTCCGCTTTGGAGGAAGGCGATGAAGCCATCTACGGACAAGTCATAGCCTCTTACCGGGACGAGCTGCTCGCCGGACGGCGAGAGCAGAATGTAATTCGGCTGGGCGTTTACGCCCCAGCGCGTCCGGGCTATATAGGAGTTCGCCCTTCCGAGGTCCTTGTAGACTTTCCCCGTCTGCGCGTCTGTAACCCAGTCACTCTGGTCGAGCTTCTGCTTGTCGTCGTTATAGAGTGCCACTATGATGTATTTTTCTTTCAGTATTTTCAGAACGCGAGGATCACTCCATACTCTGGCTTCCATTTCGCGGCAGTTCACGCATCCGTGTCCCGTGACATCCACGAATATCGGTTTCCCCTCCTTTTGTGCCGCTTTCATACCGTCTTCCAGCGTGAAATAGCCGGACAGTCCGAGCGGCAGTTCAAGATTATACCTGTTTTCTTTGCTCTGGTCGGAAACCATGGATACGGTATTGGCGGTCCCTTGTGCTCCGAGCACGAAGTCCTGGGTCGTTATCGGCGGCAGATATCCGGAGAGAGCCTTGAGAGGAGCTCCCCACATGCCAGGGATGAGGTAAACCACGAAGGAGAATACTGCTATTGAAAGGGCAAGCCTCGGTACGCCTATAGTTTCCACCTTCTCATCGTGGCTGAATCTTATCTTGCCGAGAAGATACAGGCCGAGAAGAGAGAAAATGACTATCCAGAGAGCCAGATAAACTTCTCTGTCCAGAATACCCCAGTGATATGTCTGATCCGCCGTACTCAGGAACTTGAGTCCGAGAGCAAGCTCTATGAATCCGAGCACAACCTTAACGGAACCGAGCCAGTTGCCACCGCTTTTCTTGACCTTCTTGATAAGGGAAGGGAAGAATGCCAATAGAGTAAACGGAAGTGCAAATGCTATCGAGAACGCCAGCATGGTCACCATAGGTGCCCAGAATTCTCCCTGGGTAGATTTGATGAGCACTGTGCCGACTATAGGGCCCGTGCAGCTGAAACTTACCAGAACGAGTGTCAATGCGAGGAAGAAGATGCCTCCCAGACCGCCCTTGTCACTGTTCTTGTCTGCTGCGTTGGTCCATTTGGATGGAAGCGTGATTTCAAAAGCACCGAAGAAGGATGCGGCGAATACCATGAATACCAGGAAGAAAATGATATTAGGAAGCCAGTGTGTGGCAAGCCAGTTGAAAATATCCGCAGTCACGGCATCTCCACCGATAATTCTGGTAAGAAGGACGATTACCGAGATAGGGACTGTGTACAGAAGCACTATGAACAGTCCGTACATACTTGCCTTGAAGCGTCCCTGGGCCGGTGTGCCTGAGCCCTTTATAAAGAAAGATACCGTCATCGGTACCATAGGGAATACGCATGGTGTGAGCAGCATGGCGAATCCCCAAAGCACGGCTTCCAGAATAAGGCTCCAGATACTGCTGTTTTCCTGCTGCGAAGAGTTGTCGTTTGACTCTGCGGGGGCTGCAATCCCGGTATCGCTACCGGTGTCCTGTGTCGAAAGCGAAGCTGCCGCTGCGGCTTCGCTGCCTTTATCGGCCTTTGCAGGGGTAGCGACAGTCTTGCTGTCCTTTGTTATAGTGATCTCAAAATCGTAGTATTCCGGCTTGCAATTGCCTACGTTGCAGGCATTTGAGAAAATGGTTCCGCTATATACTGCCGTATCTGAAGTGAGTCTGATATTCTGTGCAATCTGCATCGAACCTTCGTATGCCAAAGAACCGTCAATGTCTTTCGGTGTGCCTATTTCCTGCAGAGCTCCTATCAAGGAGCCGCCTTTTACCTCTGCGTCCAGAATTTCGGTAGGGGAATACTCGTCTTTGGTGGAGTAACTATGAAATCCACGTGCGATGTTGGCGGTGAACAAGACCCTGTATGAGTCTTCCGTTGCTTTTTCTACTGTATATGACCATTTGACGGTCGGAGTCTGAGCCAATGCCGCAATAGTACACAAGGCTGCAACTATTGACAGAACGAATCTTTTCATCTCTTATATCGTATTTTGATGTAATGTGCAAAGTTACATTCTTTTTTTGATTGCGGAAACCACATTTGGTGGGAATACGTATTTTCCTTATTTTTGTTATATTATGAATGATAAATTGATAGATATAAAAGAGGCGTCCGTGAGTGATGCCGCGTTCGTTGCAGATTGTGTGCTCTGCGCAATTGGACTGTATGATTTCGATGTGCGTCCAGAGGAATATCGTAGGTTTGCAGAGGTGTGCAGGATGGAAGACACGCTCTATTCTTATCGCAATGCGTTGATTGTGAGTGTGGATGGAGTAGATGCCGGATGTATTGTGGCATATCCTGGTGATAATTATAAGGAAGTCCGCGAGAAGACTTTCAAGGCGATTGAGTCCAAGTGCGGAACTAAGATTTCCATGAATTACGATATGGAGACCGGTCCTGGAGAGTATTATTTAGACTCTCTTGCCGTGGTTCCGTCTTTTCGAGGACACGGTCTTGGCCACGTGCTGATGAAGGCCCAGATAGAGAGGGGGCGGGCTCTTGGCTATTCCAGGCTGTCGCTTATCGTTGACAAGACTCACCCGAGGGTTCGGGCATACTACTGCGAACTCGGATTCCGCAATGAGGGCGAAGTAGTTTTCGCCGACATCGCGTTTGACAGGATGGTGCTGGATTTCTAGTACCGATATGCCTTGAGCTGGGTGTAGTTTGCTTTCATTTCTGACATGAATTGCAGATGGAATGTGTATGGAACTTTAGCAAAAAAAAGTATATTTGTGACAGAAAAATTCTTGAAGATAGGATTGTGGCTCATTTCCATATCGGATATACGTATTAATTCAAATATTCAAATGAAGAAGTTTTTGTATCTATTGTCCGCACTGGTGCTTTCTGCTTGCGCCGGTGAGAAGACTGTCCCTGTGCTTCATGTCGAAGGCGGGGATATTCAGGGAGTTACGACAGAGAAGGAGGGCGTTTATGTGTATAAGGGAATCCCTTATGCTGCACCGCCGATTGGTGAGAACAGATGGCGCGCACCTCAGCCGGTAGTTGCCTGGGAAGGGGTAAGGATGTGTGACAAATTCGGCCATCCTGCATTTCAGGCCGCGCATTATCCTGGCGGATATACTACCGAATGGGGTTATGGCGATGAGGCTCCATACAGCGAAGACTGTCTTTATCTGAATGTCTATACCAAGGCTCCTGGACAGACGGACAAGAAACTTCCTGTAGCATTCTGGATTTTCGGCGGAGGACTCAGAGAAGGATGGGGTTCAGAGCCGGAATTCGATGGAAAAGAGTGGGCTGCAAAGGACGTGGTTCTCGTGACCTTCAACTATCGCGTGGGTCCTTTCGGCTTTTTTGCGCATCCTGAGATTTCTGCGGAAGACCCTGAGCATGCTACCGGCAACTGGGGCACGCTTGATCAGATAGCTGCGTTGAAGTGGGTGAAGAATAATATCGCCCAGTTCGGAGGAGATCCTGACAATGTGATGATATTCGGACAGAGTGCAGGTTCACGCAGTGTGAAATTCCTTTCCGCATCTCCTTTGACCGAGGGACTGTTCAATAAGGCTGTGGTGATGAGCGGCAGCGGTCTTGTAGATCCGCGTGCGTCCGGAAAGACAGTATCTGCCGGCGGCCGAATGACTTCGCAGGGCCATCTTACACTTGAGCAGGCCGAGAAGAGCATAAAGGAAGTCATGGATTGGGCCGGACTTACAGACCTTAAGAAAATGCGCGCTGCATCTACGGAGACCATCTATGCTCTCGGTACAGTATATACATCTGTGACCGGCAAGCGCAGCGCCCTTTCCGCAATGCCTATCGCACCGTATCTGGACAACTATGTCCTGCCGATTACCTTTGATGAGGCCTGTGTGACGGACAAACTTGCCAAGGTGCCGTTCATGATAGGTTATACCCTTGACGATTCCGGCAACATGGGCCCTCAGATTGCTGATTTCTGCCTCAATCGCGAAGAACTTGGACAAAGAGCGTATGCATACCAGTTTGCCCGTCCTCTTCCGGATGACGGCTCTCATCCAGAAGACTATCTCAAGGGTGCATTCCACTCTTCAGATCTCTGGTATGTGTTCAAATCTCTGGAGCATTGCTGGAGACCTTGGACCCAGGGCGATTGGGATCTCTCGGAAAGAATGCTTACGGCATGGTCCAATTTTGCGAAATATGGTGACCCTAATGGCAAGGGAGAAGAGATTTGGAAACCTTATACCAAGGACAACAAGGCGTTTATGATATTCAAGCTTGACGAGAATGACGCTGAAGCGTCAGCTCCGGGCGAACCTCTTGTGTCACCGCGTCAGTCCATGCGCAGGTAAATCCGGATTCTGTAGAAAAACAAGCCCCGAAAGTTTCTTTCTGAACTTCGGGGCTTGTTTTGGATATGCGTTTCCGGAAGAGGACTATGCCTGCTTTAGTACGCCGAGCTCCTTGCCGACCTTTATGAAGGCCGCAATGCACTTGTCAAGCTGCTCGCGTGTGTGTGCTGCTGACAGCTGTACACGTATTCTGGCCTGCTCCTTAGGTACGACAGGATAGTAGAAACCGGTTACATAGATTCCTTCTTCCTGCATTTTTGCTGCAAACACCTGCGAAAGTCTTGCATCGTAGAGCATTACGGCGCAGATTGCACTCTGGGTCGGCTTGATGTCAAAGCCGGCGGACATCATCTTGTCGCGGAAATACTCCACGTTCTCTACGAGCTTGTCGTGAAGGGCGTTACTCTCCCCAAGGATGCGGAAGACTTCAAGGCTCGCGCCTATAACGCAAGGAGCCAATGAATTGGAGAAGAGATAAGGACGGCTTCTTTGTCTGAGGAGATCAATAATCTCCTTTCTGCCGGTGGTGAATCCTCCCATGGCGCCGCCAAAGGCCTTGCCGAGAGTTCCCGTGTAGATATCCACCTTTCCATAAGTGTCGGTAAGTTCGCTTACTCCATGTCCTGTCGCACCGACTACGCCTGCAGAGTGAGACTCATCGACCATTACAAGTGCATCATATTTTTCCGCCAATTCACAAATCTTGTCTACAGGTGCCACATTGCCATCCATTGAGAATACGCCGTCGGTGACGATGATTCTGAATCTCTGGGCCTGAGCCTCCTGAAGACAACGCTCAAGATCCGTCATGTCGGCATTGGCATAACGATACCTCTTTGCCTTGCAGAGACGCACACCGTCAATGATGGACGCGTGGTTCAGTGCGTCTGAAATTATTGCATCCTCATCGGTGAGAAGAGGCTCGAAAACTCCGCCGTTTGCATCGAAGCAGGCGGCATACAATATCGTGTCTTCTGTGTGGAAATACTCGCTGATAGCTTTCTCAAGCTGCTTGTGGATATCCTGGGTTCCGCAGATGAACCGCACCGAAGCCATTCCAAAGCCTCTCTTTTCCATGATTTCTGCGGAAGCCTTTATAAGTCGAGGGTCATTCGCGAGGCCAAGATAGTTGTTGGCACAGAAGTTAAGGACTTCTTTCCCTCCTACCTGAATGGTGGCAGACTGGGAACTCTCTATCAGGCGCTCTTCTTTGTAGAGGCCTGCTTCTCGAATCTCAGCGAGAGTTTTGCTGAGATGCTCTTTCATTTTTCCGTACATTGGGTCCGTATATTTTATCGTTCCGAAAATTAGACATTCTTGCGCAAAAATCCAAGTATTTAATGATTCATTACATTTTCTTCGGATATAATAAAAATCTGCTTATTTTTGTACTACTAAATATAAAAACATTAAATTTAGAAGTACAGCATCAATATGGAGAATATTCTCATTATCGGAGCTACAGGACAGATTGGTTCTGAACTCACGATGGAACTTCGAAGAAGGTATGGCAATAATCATGTAGTGGCAGGCTACATTATTGGTAGCGAACCTAAGGGGGAATTGAAAGAATCCGGTCCATCTGAGGTTGTTGATGTGACGGACGGGGAGATGGTTGCTTCAGTCGTCAAGAAATATCACATTGACGCAATCTACAATCTTGCCGCTCTTTTGTCCGTTGTTGCCGAGTCAAAGCCGAAGCTCGCATGGAAAATAGGCATTGACGGACTGTGGAATGTGCTGGAAGTTGCCAGAGAGAACGGTTGTGCGGTCTTTACCCCTAGTTCCATCGGTTCTTTCGGACCGTCTACCCCTCATGTGGGCACTCCTCAGGATACCATTCAGCGTCCTCAGACCATCTATGGAGTGTCCAAGGTGACCACGGAACTTCTGAGCGACTATTATTTCCATAAGTATGGAGTCGATACCAGAGCGGTTCGTTTCCCTGGGCTCATTTCCAATATTACTCTTCCTGGTGGCGGTACTACCGATTATGCCGTGGATATCTATTATTCGGCCGTTCGCGGAGAGAAGTTCGTCTGCCCTATCAAGCAGGGGACTCTTATGGATATGATGTATATGCCGGATGCTTTGAATGCTGCGATTAAGCTTATGGAGGCTGATCCTGCCAGGCTCGTTCATCGCAATGCATTCAATATCGCCTCCATGAGTTTCGCTCCTGAGACTATTTTTGAGGCTATCAAGAAGGAGATTCCTTCGTTCGAGATGGAGTACAATCCGGATCCTCTCAAGCAGAGCATCGCTGACAGTTGGCCTGACAGCATGGATGACTCATGCGCTCGCGCAGAGTGGGACTGGAAGCCGGAGTACGATCTTGAGTCAATGACAAAGGATATGATTGTAAAGCTCCGTGCAAGACTTCTGAAGTAGTAGTTACTTGTCTTTAAGGATATGACCCCCAAAAGTTTATGGCTTTTGAGGGTCTTTTTTGAATCATGGTTATGATTGGTATTTCAGAAGGCAGTCGAGCCAGCCCCAGGATGGTACAAACAGGGTCAGCAAGGCTCCTGTGCCAAGAATGGATAGGGACAGAGTGATGTCTTTGAGTCTGAATACTTTCTTGATATTGGTGGTTTTATCTGATTTCATGATTTTGAATTATAGTTCTTTGAATAAAAGTGCATAATAAAGGGCAAAACACAGCAGCATCACAGCGCCTTCCCAACGGTCGATTCTGTTCTTTTTTCCGGTGTACGCCCATATTAGCAGCAATATGGCACTTGCAGACAGCATAACGGTATCTGTTATGGTCATGGAATTCAATGACAGGGGAGTGATAAGGGCGGATGAGCCGAGTATGAACAGGATATTGAATATGTTGGAGCCGATGATGTTGCCTATTGCAAGTTGCTGCCGGCCTTTCAGCGCCGCAGTGATACTGGTTGCCAGTTCGGGAAGGGATGTGCCTCCCGCCAGTACCGTGACGGCTATGAATTTGTCGCTTACTCCTATGCGGCTTGCCAGAATAACGGCGTTGTCAACGAACATGTCCCCTCCGAAAATGAGTCCTGCAAGGCCGGCCGCGGTCATCAATATGGATTTCCATAACGGCTGCGGGGTGCTCTCTTCGCTATCCTTGGCGTCTTTGGATTTTGATCTGAAACAGTAATACATATAGCCGGCAAATATCAGGAGCATGACAATCCCTTCCGTCCGGGAAATACCGGTATCGCTCCGCCACGATAATGCCAGGCCGAATAAAAGAAATATTGCGGTGACAGCCAGCATGATTGGAATGTCCGTTTTCCTGTTTTTGTCAGTGAACCCTATCGGGCAGATGACCGCTGTGAGTCCAAGGATGAACAGAACATTGAATATGTTGGAACCTACCACATTGCCAACGGATATGTCCGCATTGCCTTCTATGGCACCCGTGATGCTGACGACGAGTTCCGGGCACGACGTCCCGAACCCCACTATGGTAAGGCCTATTATGAATTCGCTGATTCCTGCCCGTCTGGCGATGGAAGATGCTCCGTTTACAAGCCAGTCGGCGCCCAGGACAATGAGTCCAAGGCCTACAAGCAGCATGATGATATACATTGTTGTGAGATTTTAGTCGTTGTGTAAAATATATGCTTTCGGCTCGCTGTGAGCCTCTGTTTACCCAACTGCTATAGTCTCATAAAGCAAATGCTTGAAAGATATCTTTCGTAGGAAAAGATACTTCTGCATTTTAGAATCTCTCCTGATAGAAATGGAGCGAAAGTATGTGTGTCAAGAATTTTGCCGGTTTTGACAAGTCTGGAGCATGACTTGAAACTGCGTACTGTCCTGATCCCCCCGGAGGAGGTTTTCAGGGACTGTCCGCCGCTTCTTTCTCCACTATACAGGTTGGCGGAGCCGCCGGATGAGGTAAAGAATTCGTCCACGGAAGACTTCAGGTCCTCCGTGTCGGAAATGAGGTATGTCAGGACCTGTCTCTGGCTTGTCTCATGGTTGCGGATCTTGTCCGCTGCATACAAACCACTGTTGCTGTCCGAAAAGAGGGACAGCAACAATGAAAATATGGCCAGCAACAAACGACTCACAACACAAATATAACAAATTTTGGAGGTTGTGCCACGTCTGCGCCGTGTTATCTTACTCTATTTAGTTCTTCGTGAGTTGGCGTTTGGCCGGATCCTTGAACATAAGCATGAAGAGCACTCCGACTACAAAAGCGTATGCTGCGAAGATGTACCATGCTTTGGACCATGACGGAGCAGCGGCATTATAGACGCAGGCATCCACGACTGCACCGGCAGCCAGGGTTCCGAAGGTGGCGCCAAGTCCGTTGGTCATGAGCATGAACAGACCCTGTGCGGAAGAACGGATGTCCTTAGGGGCGTTCTCGTTGACATACAGGGAGCCGGAGATGTTGAAGAAGTCGAAAGCGACGCCATAAACGATGCAGCTGAGGATGAACAGAAGCACTCCCGGCATGTCCGGGGAGCCGAGTCCGAAGAATCCGAACCGGAATACCCATGCGAACATGGCAATAAGCATTACTTTCTTGATGCCGAACCTCTTCATAAAGAACGGAATCAGAAGTATGCACAGTGTCTCGGAAAGCTGAGAAATCGATATTAGAGCATTGGAATTCTTGACGGCGAAGGTGTCGGCATATTCTGGATTCTCGCCGAAGGAGCCAAGGAAGGTGTTGGCATATCCGTTGGTGATCTGAAGTGAAGCACCCAGAAGCATGGAGAAAATGAAGAAAATGGCGAACTGCTTGTTTTTGAACAGGGCGAAGGCTTTGAGACCGAGGCTGTCGGCAAGACTGGAGCTTTCATTTTTCTTGGTAGGGCAGGCCGGCATGGACAGAGCATACCAGCAGAGCACTATGCTTATAAGTCCGGAAGAAATCAGCTGTGTGAACGAATCCTGCATGGCAACTCCGTCTATTTTGAGGAAGTTGGTGGCGAGCATGCTGATTATGAAGCCTACCGTACCGAATACTCTGATAGGAGGGAATGCCTTGACCGGATCCATTCCGGCTTTCTCAAGGGCGTTGTAAGCCACAGAGTTGACAAGCGCTATTGTCGGCATGAAGAACGCCACACTGAAGCTGTAAAGAGCAAATAGCGGAGCGAACTGGATTGCTGCACCGGCTTTCATGCAGTACACGCCTGCGGCAATCATCGATACGCCTGCCAGGGCGTGACAGAGGGAGAGGACTTTCTGAGCCTGCATCTTCCGGTCCGCGAGGATACCCATGAGTGCCGGCATGAAAATCGATACTATCCCCTGCATGGCGAAAAACCATTTGATTTGGGATCCCATTCCGATACCGCCGAGATAGCGGCCAAGAGATGTCAGATAAGCTCCCCAAACTGCAAATTCCAAAAAATTGAGAAGAATAAGCCTGATGCTGATGGATGAATTCTGTTTCATTATTGATTATCTTTTTAATGTCATTAGTACACAAGTAGCAAGCGACAAGACACAAAAATAAACGATTTTTGTGAGATTATTGCTATATTTGGAGAATGAAATTCGAAAAGATTGCATCTGATCCGCATTCTGAAGCGAGATGTGGAGTCGTTCATACAGACCATGGGGATATTCATACCCCTATTTTTATGCCTGTCGGGACCGTGGGTTCGGTAAAAGGCGTGTATCACCGTGACCTTAAAGAAGATATCGGCGCCGAGATAATACTCGGCAATACATATCACCTGTACCTGCGTCCAGGGCTGGACATTTTGAAGGCGGCCGGCGGACTGCATAAATTCGAGTCCTGGGACCGTCCTATTCTGACAGACAGTGGCGGGTTTCAGGTATTCTCGTTGTCTCCGATAAGAAAACTCACCCCCGAAGGATGTACTTTCAGAAGTCATATAGACGGCTCCAAGCATGTTTTCACGCCGGAGAATAATGTTGAGACACAGCGTATTATCGGAGCGGATATCATGATGGCGCTGGACGAGTGCTGTCCTGGAGACGCCGATCATGCCTATGCCCGCAAAAGCCTTGATCTGACCAAGAGCTGGCTGGAAAGATACGCCGCCCGCTTCCGTGAAACGGAGCCTCTGTACGGGTATTCCCAGACTTTCTTCCCGATAATCCAGGGGTGCGTCTATCCGGACCTTCGCCGTGAAGCTGTGGACCACGCCGTGCAGATAGGTGCGGAAGGGTATGCCATAGGCGGACTGGCGGTAGGGGAGCCTACGGAGAAAATGTACGAGATGTTGGAACTTGTGTGCCCTCTGCTTCCTGACGATTGCCCGAGGTACCTTATGGGAGTGGGCACTCCGGCCAATATTTTGGAAGGTATTGCCAGAGGTGTGGACATGTTCGACTGTGTGATGCCGACCCGTAATGCCCGCAACGGCATGTTGTTCACATGGAACGGTATCATGAATATGAGAAATGCCAAGTGGGCGGATGATTTTTCGGAGCTCGATCCCGCAGGATGCTCTTTTGTGGACCATCAGTATTCGCGTGCATATCTGCACCATCTGTTCGTGGCCGGGGAAATGTTTGCAGGAATGCTTGCCAGTGAGCACAATCTCTCGTTCTATCTGGACCTTGTGCGTCAGGCTCGTGCCCATATCAAGGCCGGGGATTTCGCAAGCTGGAAGGACGAGACCGTAAAAAGGCTTATGACCAGACTCTAAGATGCTTGGACTGAAGAAAATAGATTGGTACATAGCGAAGAAGTTCATACTTACGTTCTTCGCTTCCCTGGCGCTGATCATAGGTATAGTCATAATATTTGACGTGTCGGAGAAGATCAACCATTTCGTGGAGAACAATGCTCCGCTCAATGAAATCATCTTCGACTACTATCTTAATTTCATTCCGTACTTCATCAACATGTTCTCGCCACTGTTCGTGTTCATCACGGTGATATTCTTCACTTCACAGATGGCCGCGAACTCTGAGATTATAGCCATCCTTTCGTGCGGAGTGAGCTACAAGAGGATGATGGTCCCGTATATAGCCACGGCATCGCTGATAGCGCTTTTCTCCCTTGGACTCAACCTCTACGTTATTCCCAAGTCAAACGTGAAAAGGGTCGCATTTGAGACCAAGTATGTCAAGACGGCCGCCAATTCGTTCAATCTCAAGAATCTGCATTATCAGATTACTCCGGGACAGTACGTATATATCGAGTCTTTCAGCAAATGGAACAGTACTGCATACAAGTTTACGATAGAAGACATAAAGAATAACAAGCTTGTGCGTAAGGTCAGTGCCGAAACAGCCGTCTGGGACAGTACGATGGCCGGATGGCATCTGAAGAGGGTCTTTGTCCGGGACTATTCGGAAGGACTTGGAGATCAGGTGGTGTATAAGGAAAAGATAGATACTGTCATCGAGCTGAAAATCAAAGACCTTTTCAACAATGAGAAGACCGTGGAAGCCCTTGATGCCCATCAGCTCAATGATCTGATAGCCACTCAGGCCATGCGTGGAGACAACAACGCCATGTTTGCCAAACTCGAGAAAAACAGGCGGCTGGCGCTTCCTTTCTCCGCCATCATCCTCACCATTATGGGCGTATCCCTGTCATCCCGCAAGAAAAGAGGCGGAATAGGATGGAACATCGGTATCGGAATCGGTCTGGCGTTTACTTACATCCTGTTCCTTCGATTCAGCGAAATGTTCGTCTATACCGACACCCTTCCGCCGGGGATAGCGTTGTGGATACCTAACCTGCTGTTTGCCATAATAGCGGCAGTGCTGTATTTCATGGCTCGAAAATAAAACAACTATATGAAAGTAAAAGTGATAAACAAAAGCGAGAATCCGCTTCCACAATATGCAACTCCGCTCTCGGCTGGAATGGATGTGCGTGCCGCCAACGAGCAGCCTATAAGGATTGATCCCCTGCAGCGGGCGATAGTGCCTACCGGTCTTTTTCTTGAAATACCGGCCGGATATGAGGTGCAGGTGCGTCCACGCAGCGGGCTTGCCGCCAAAAAAGGAATCACGGTGCTGAACGCTCCCGGAACAATAGACGCGGACTATCGTGGAGAGGTCTGCGTGATACTGGTCAATTTGAGCAGCGAGCCATTTGTGGTGGAGAAAGGGGAGCGTATAGCGCAGCTCGTACTTGCCCGGCATGAGTGTATCGAATGGGACGAGTGTCGGAGTCTTTCTGAATCCGAGCGTGGCGACGGAGGCTTCGGAAGTACCGGAGTGAAGTAGGGGGACGGCATAACTTGAATAATGAAATCAGCCAATGAATGTTGAGGAATTGTATGGCCGCTATTGCGACTGTGGCTGCCGCGTGACTACGGACAGCCGTGCGATAAAAGGGGGTGAAATGTTCTTCGCCTTGAAAGGGGAGAAGTTTGACGGCAATGACTATGTGCTCTCTTCGCTTGAGGCCGGGGCGTTATATGCCGTGGCCGACAGGGAGGACCTGCCTGATGACGAGAGGATAATAAAGGTCGATGATGCGTACTGCGCACTTCGTGACCTGGCTGTCTGGCACAGGACCCACATTCATGGCGGGAATCTGCCTGTAATCGGGCTTACGGGTACCAACGGGAAGACCACTACCAAGAATCTGGTGAGCCTGGTTCTGGCCCGCAAGTATAAGGTGGCGGCTACACAGGGGAATTTCAACAACGATATAGGAGTGCCGCTTTCTCTTCTTGGCATGCGCCCTGATACGGAAATAGCCGTTATCGAAATGGGGGCGAACCATCCTGATGACATCGCCAAACTGGTCAAGGTCTGTCAGCCTGATTACGGGCTTATCACCAATGTCGGCAAGGCGCATCTTCTGGGATTCGGCTCCATTGAAGGGGTGGTGGCAGCGAAGACCGAGTTGTATAAGTGGCTCGGCTCGAGGAAAGGGGCTGTGATTTTCCTGAATGAGGATGACAGCGTCCTGAAAGCAAAGGCTGCCGGGCAGCCATGCCATTGCTTCGGATACGGGCTTGAGTATCAGGGGGCGAGTATATTGCCGTCCTCGGCTGAAGAGCCGTTCCTGAGGCTGATGTTGGACGGGACGGTGATTTCTACGCGGCTAATCGGCGCATACAATGCCGCCAACGTGCTGGCGGCGATTGCGGTGGGGGATTATTTCGGGGTTCCGCGAGAGGAGTCCATAGCCGCAGTGGAGTCTTTCGTGCCGGACAATGAGCGTTCGGAGATGCGGCGTACGCAGAAGAACGCTTTGATAGTGGATGCATACAATGCCAATCCGACTTCCATGGCCGCGGCGCTGGACAACTTTGAGCGCATGCTTGGGGGCGGGGAGGGGAGGCCGGGGCTCGCGCTTCTCGGAGAGATGCGCGAGCTCGGGGCGGACTCCCTTCGGGAGCACGCCAGCCTGCTGCGCAGGCTCCTCGCCTCCGGGGACATTCCCTGCGTCATGCTTGTCGGAAAAGAGTTTCTTAAGGCCCTTGATGAGTGCGGACTCGAATACGAGGTCGTGGATGAAGAAGGGAAAGTCGCGGCTAAGAACCCGCGCTCCGGGGAAGGGAGCAGTCATTTCGTCTGGGCTCCGACTTCGGAGACCCTTTTGAAATACTTGCGGGCTCATAGCGTGGAGGGACGTCTGGTATTGATCAAGGGCTCGCGCAGCACTCAGATGGAAAAGGTCATCCCGGCATTGTGACGGGATGCTGCAGGACGATAATTTTTAGAAAAACCTGTCAAATTCCTTAAAAATATGGCAAAAAGAGCAAAAATTGCCTCTTTAGCCATATTACCGGGGGGGGGGTAAAATTTGTATTTTTGCGGTATTGAGATGTATAATTAACGCATTTTAGTATGAACAAAAAGACAAACTACGAATCTCCTCTTGCGGAGATTATCTCGATGCCTCTTGAGGGCGTCATCTGCGGCAGCGGTCCAGGCACCGGCGGCATGGATTTCGGAAACCCATTCGGTGGCAACACCGAGGAAGAATGGTTGTAAGGAGGACAACATTATGAAGAGACTTTCAATTATCGCGGTAACGGCAATCGCAGCATTGCTGTCCGCATCCTGCAACAAATCTATCGAGACTCCTGTAGTGCCAGCGCCTCAGGGCTCAATCATTCTTGACCTTGACATAGCCGGGTTTGCCGGAGACACCAAGGCCGTAAAGAACGGCTGGGCAGACGGAGACAAGCTCAACCTGTGGTTCGACGACTGGAACTATACCGCGCGGGCCGACAACCCGACCCCGGATCTTGTCATTACCTATGACGGGTCGAAGTGGACTGCCGGAGCCCTTGCCTCCGGTAGGAGCCTGAAGCCAAGCGGCAAATTCTCTGTCTTATATGAGGGTGGCAATAACTTGTCCGTATGCAATTCTTATTGGTATTTGGGCAAACAGTTCTTTGAATATCCTAATCTGTGGGTAGATGAAATAGGGGAAAGGTTGTATTATTATCACATGATATACCGTAAGGAAGATGTCAGCTACACCTATTCGGGCAACAAGTTGACGGCGGCCATTGCAGACTGGTATACGCCTTCTGCATTCAAGGTCTTGGTGAAGGGGCTGGATCCTGCGGCGGCCGGTGACTATGCTCTCCAGACTGTGGATGTTACGACCCCGGGAACGGAAAAGTATCCTGATACTTTCGGCGGATTCTGTGTCGTACCCGGATCAGAGTTCCCTGGATTTTTGAATACCTGTAGAAACTACAAAGGTGGTGTCGGCGGCGTTCTGGATACAAAAGGAGTTGCTTTTTATTATAATGGCTGCGACTTTAACAATGCTACTGTCGAGTTCCGGCTTTTCAAGAAGGACGCGGGCGAGAATTTCGTGAGGACAGCCAGCGCGCCTCAATTTACCGGCAAGACGCTCGTGACGGATGGCAAGAGTATTAAGGGAATCGTTATCGACAAGAGCAAGTTCGAGTAGTTCGCTTCGCTGAGTGTAACAGCTGAGACTCCTAAAGAGTCGCTATGAAAAACGAGGGTGTATTCTAAGACATTTCCAAGGAATACACCCTCGTTTTATGTCTGCTCACCTCCGAGCGGTGGGCGTTTCGCGCACTGAAACTACGTCCGCTGCGGCAGGAGGCTGTCCACAGTCTGTGGAGTCGGCTGTTCTGCGGGCCTTTGAA
>SAMEA104315429__coassemble_318_pt1 | contig 53080 bp, 43 predicted proteins | sample SAMEA104315429__metabat2_high_PE_047 | metagenome-assembled genome bin SAMEA104315429 (sample SAMEA104315429) | gut metagenome | biome: Monkey gut; feature: monkey-associated habitat; material: faeces | place: China | collected 2013 | reverse complement strand
CCTCCTTTTTGGAGCACGACTCTGACATTAAGCTCGCGGTTAAGAAACAAGGCACAAGAAAGCGACTATGCTTCTTGTACTTATCTTTCATATTTATATAGGCTCGTAGCTCAGTTGGTTAGAGCGCCACACTGATAATGTGGAGGTCCGCGGTTCAACTCCGCGCGGGCCTACGTTATGGGGGTATAGCTCAGTTGGTAGAGCACCTGCTTTGCAAGCAGGGGGTCAAGAGTTCGAATCTCTTTATCTCCACCAAGAATAGGTCAATCGATTTTTTCGGTTGACCTATTTTATTTTTGTGATGCTCTAAAAGAAGGCGTTTCCGGTACCGAATGCCACACAGCCAAAAAGTTTGCAATGCCAACCAAATATTTCAATTATACCAGGGAATAGATATATCTACAAAAAAGAGGTCGACTAAAATGCCTCTGTGTGAGAGGACTCGGTACCAGAAACAGGCTTCTACGGTACGGAATATGCGTGCCGTGCTCAAAAAGGCTTCCTACGGTACGCGACGCATCTCAAAGGCCCGCAGAACAGCCGACTCCACAGACTGTGGACAGCCTCCTGCCGCACCGGACGCATCTTCAGTGCGCGAAACGGTCCCCGCTCGGAGGTGAGCAGACATGAAAAAAGAGACCAAAGTCAAAGACTTTGATCTCTTTTGTCGGGGTACTGTGACTCGAACACAGGACCCTCTGGTCCCAAACCAGATGCGCTAGCCAACTGCGCCACACCCCGGATTTTCCAAATGGGACTGCAAATATACACTATTTTTACAAGAGTGCAAAATATTTTTGATTTGTCTTTGGGAAAATAATAATGTATTTTTGAAGAATGATAATACAGGCGGAAAACATACATAAGAGTTTTGGGGCTTTGGAGGTTCTCAAGGGGGTGGATTTGCAAGTACACAAAGGTGAGATTCTTTCCATTGTCGGGGCTTCCGGGGCGGGGAAATCGACATTGCTCCAGATTCTTGGTACACTGAGTTCCGCCGATTCGGGGAATCTGTATATCGACGGATGTGACGTGTCTGGTTTGAGTAGGGATGCATTGGCGGATTTCCGCTGTCATCATATCGGTTTTGTCTTTCAGTCACATCATCTTTTACCCGAGTTTTCTGCCGAAGAGAATGTGATGATACCTGCCATGATTGCCGGAGTTTCCAGCAGGGAAGCCCGTCGCAATGCCCGCGAATGGCTCGCTCGACTGGGACTCGCAGAGAGGATTCAGCACAAGCCGTCAGAATTGTCCGGAGGTGAGCAGCAGCGCGTGGCTATAGCCAGGGCTGTGATTAATAATCCGTCCGTGCTGTTTGCAGATGAGCCTACGGGCAGTCTGGACTCTTCCACGAAGCAGGATATTCAGGATGTGTTGTTTGACTTGCGCAAGAGCACAGGACAGACTATTGTCCTGGTGACACATGATCCCGAACTTGCGTCTTCATGTGACAGATGCTTGAAGATGAAAGATGGCAGAGTTGTTTAAATTTCGCCGGTTCGAGGTGCGTCATAGGGATTCTGCCCTGAAAGTGGGCACGGATGCTGTGCTTCTTGGGGCGGGTATGACCATTGGGGATGATGCAGAGAACGCATTGGATATAGGGACCGGGTGCGGCGTCATTGCCCTTATGGTGGCGCAAAGAATCGAGGGTAAATGTAGAATTACCGGAATAGACATTGATGGCCTTTCCGCCGAAGAGGCGGCATGGAATTTTGCCCGTTCACCGTGGGGAGATATGTTGAGCGCGCAACACTGCTCTCTTGATGAGTTTTGCGATGCACGTCCGGAAGGAGAGTTTGATCTCATTTTCTCCAACCCTCCTTATTATGACGATTCTCTTATAAATCCCGATATCAGAGAGGCCGCCGCCAGACACACTCATTCTCTCTCTCATCAGGGATTGTGCTCCTGTGTCAATCATCTTCTCGCCCCTCAAGGGAGGTTTTGCGTGGTACTTCCTGCAGACAGTTTTGTGCGGTTTCGTCGCATTGCAGCGTCTTTCGGCCTGTTGCCATATCGTTTATTGGAAGTAAGTACGACAAACACCAAACCTGCTTCCAGAATCGTGGCTGAATTCTCACGTAACATCAAAACGACGGTCCGGGAGGCCATGTTCCTGCAATGTAACGGGGTTCGCAGCGAAGAATTCGCGGAATTGACAAAAGATTTTTATCTATAGCAATTCGCCACAAATAGGGGCGTTTGCCCCACATCCACTCTTTTCACCACAAACGGAGACTATTCACTTCGACCTTAATTCCCAAAGGTCTAAATTTGCCGCCGAATCAAACTATTTTTTTAGATGTACGACATTCAATCATCAGACAATTTTGTTCTCCGTTTCGAACAAACGGTTAAAGAGTGCTGGGATATGCCGGCGCTCAGCGACTACAAGTCTACAACCCTTACTTATGGCGAACTTGCAAAGGAAATTGAAACTCTTGTTCTTCTTTGGAAGAATGCCGGCCTTAAGAAAGGCGATAAAATAGCAATCAACGCGCGAAGCAGCGCCGCCTGGGCCAAACTTTTTTATGCGGCACAGGCAGGCGGTTTTGTGGCTGTTCAGATATTCAATGCATTTACTCCGTCTGATACGGAAAATCTTGTAAATCATTCCGAGTCTCGAATTCTCTATACAGAGAAAGCGATATTCGAGAAGATGGATTTTGACAGGCTTCCTGGACTTGTGGCGGCATTGGATGCCAAAAGCGGCGAACTGCTTGCCTGTCGCGGAGCATTCCCGGATCTTTATAATACAAAGGATGAGGCTTTCGCCAAGGCCCATGCTGACGGATACGGTCCGGATAAAGTGCGTTTTACTCCTGTAGGGCTCGATGACATTGCAGCCATCATGTACACTTCCGGCTCGACGGGCAATCCAAAGGGCGTAATGCTCGCCAACAGAAATCTCAGTATGAACATATATTTCCTCCCTTCCCATGTTCCGTTCAAAAGAGGGGAGAACTATGTCAGCATACTGCCATACGCGCACATTTTCGGAATGACGGTGGACATGATAGCCCCGCTATGCTACGGAATGCATCTTGTGGTCCTTGGACTTCCTCCGATTCCGGCCAATCTCAAGCCGGCGCTGCGTGAGTATAAGCCGAGAGTTTTCTTTTCCGTGCCACTGGTGCTGACCAAGCTTATTGAAGATACTCTCGGAGAGTTCATCCATAGCAAGAGCGGCTCTGCCAAACTTGAAAACTACAAGAACAATCCGGATTTCTGCAACGCTCTCAGGATTATTTTCGATCAGGCTCTCGGAGGACATATCGAGATGTTCGCGACGGGAGGTGCCGCCATTCCGGAGCATTTCGAGAAACTGCTTGTGGAAAGGCTTCAACTGCCGTTCATTACCGGGTATGGTATGACAGAGACGGCTCCGGTAATAAGTATCGGACATCTTGGAAAATACAAGCTCAGGGAGTGTGGCGAATGGATACGGGAAGGAGTTGACCTGAAAATAGATTCTTCCGATCCGGCCAGGGTTCCGGGAGAGATCCTTGTAAAGGGCAATATCGTATTTAAGGGGTATTACAAGAATGAAGAGGCTACCAGGGCAGCGTTCACACAGGACGGATGGTTCCGTACCGGGGATCTTGCCACCATTGACGAAGACGACAGTCTCTTTATAGTGGGCCGGTGCAAGAGTATGATATTGTCTTCGAACGGACAGAATATTTTCCCGGAAGAGATAGAAGTGGTTCTGAACTCGCTTCCTTATGTAGCCGAGTCTTTGATCGTGACGAGAAATGACAGGTTGGTCGCCCTTGTCGTTCCGGACATGAACCTCGCAGGAGAGCTGGATGCGGCAGGTCTTAAGAGTATCATGGACAGCAACTTGGAGATACTTAATCAGAAGATGCCTGCTTATTCTCAGGTATCCTCGTATGAACTGCATTATGAGCCGTTTGCAAAAACGCCGAAGGGAAGCATCAGACGATTCATGTATGAGTAGAATGTAGCGTCAAAACAAGAAAGATATGTACAAACTAAAACCAACCGACAATTTTATCTATACGTTTGAAAATTCGGTCAAAGAGTGCTGGAACAAACCTGCCCTTGATGACTATAAGGTTTCAAGCATAACCTACGGACAACTGGCCGCAGAAATAGAGGAACTGGTCCTGTTCTGGAAAGCCATTGGCCTGGTCAAGGGAGATAAGATTGCAATAAATGCACGAAGCAGTGCCGCCTGGGCCAAGATTTTCCTTGCTTCCCAGGTAGGCGGGTTCGTGTCGGTGCAGCTATTCAACGGATTTACACCTGAGGATACTGCAAATCTTGTCGCACACTCCGATGCCAAGGTTCTCTATACCGAAAAGCCTATATTTGGCAAGATGGATGTGGAGGTCATTCCGGAGGTAATGGCCATAATCGACACCAAGAGCGGGGAATTGCTTCACAGCCGTGGCGATGTCGCTGAGGTTTATGCGAAGAAGCACCAAATTTTCGCAGAGGCGCATCCGGAGGGTCTGTCTCCGAAGGATATTCACTACGAGCTTCGGGATTTCGATGAACTTGCCGCAATAATGTACACTTCAGGTTCCACCGGAAATCCTAAGGGCGTGATGCTTACCAATCTCAACCTTTCTGCGAATGTGGAGCTTATCCCAAGACATTTTCCATATCGCCGCGAGGACAATTATGTCAGCGTTCTGCCATACGCACACATTTTCGGTATGGTGTATGACATGATGGCGCCTTTGTGCCTGGGAATGCACCTTGTAATACTCGGACTTCCGCCAGTGCCTGCCAATCTTAAGCCGGCAATGAAGGAATTCAAGCCGTATGTGTTCTTTGCCGTGCCTCTCATTCTGGTTAAAATGCTGGAGGAATCAATCGGGGAGTTCATTCACAGCAAGAGCGGTGCAGCCAAACTTGCCGATTACAAGAACAATCAGGATTACTGTGAAGCTCTTTCAACAATTTTCATGAAGGCTCTCGGTGGGAATGTCGGCTTGTTTGTGACAGGCGGTGCAGCCATTCCTGAGCACCTTGAAAAGCTTTTCGTGGGGCAGCTTCAGCTCCCGTTCGTTACCGGATACGGTATGACGGAGGCGGCTCCTACCATTTGCCTTGGACACAAGGGAACATACAAGCTCAAGGAGTGCGGAGAGTATGTTGAAGAGGCCGTGGATCTCAAAATCGATTCTACCGACCCTGAAAATGTGCCTGGAGAGATTCTTATCAGGGGCAATGTGGTGTTTAAGGGATATTACAAGAACGATGCTGCCACCGCAGCCGCATTCACCGAAGACGGATGGTTCCATACCGGGGACCTCGGCACAGTGGACAAGGATCACAGCGTATTCATAGTTGGAAGATGCAAAAGCATGATATTGTCTTCCAACGGGCAGAATATTTTCCCTGAAGAAATTGAAGTTATTCTCAATGCTTTTCCTGCTGTGGCAGAGTCTTTGATAGTATCCAGAAAAGATAAGCTTGTTGCCCTTATAGTCCCTGACATGAATGTGGCGGGAGATATGGATGCCGCCGCGCTTAAAAATGTTATGGATGATTATATCGCAGCGCTTAACAAGAAGATGCCGTCATATTCTTATGTCAGCGCTTACGAACTGCATTATGAACCTTTCGCCAAAACTCCGAAAGGAAGTATAAAACGATTCATGTATGAGTAATAGAGAAAGAAGAGTAGTAATTACAGGCGCAGGAATAATTTCTCCTGTGGGTAATGATGTCAATACTTTTTGGAACAGTCTGAAAGCCGGGAAGTGCGGAATCACACGCATCGAGGACTTCACTGAGTATAACCTTCCGATTCATGTTGCCGGACGGGTCAAGGATTTCGACCCTCTTGAACATGGCCTTACGGTAGCGGAGAAGCGTCGCAATGACCTCTATAGCCAATATGCTCTTGCTGCTGCTGCCGAGGCGATGGCTTCCTGCGGACTCGTGTCCAGAGAAAACATCGAGCCGGAGAGATTCGGAGTGTACATAGGCTCAGGAATCGGTGGCATCAATACTTTGGTCGCCCAGACAAAAGTGCTTTTCGAAGAGGGTGTAGAGAGAATATCACCGCTTTTTGTCCCTATGATGATAGGCAATATTGCGGGTGGCAACGTGGCTATCAAATATAAGGCGCAGGGCCCTTGTCTGACACATGTGTCAGCATGTGCCACAGGTACCAATTCCATAGGAGAAGCGTACCTTGCCATCAAATACGGCCGTGCGGATGCAATACTTACCGGCGGTAGCGAAGCGGCGGTGACACCTTTGGCCATCGGCGGATTTGCCAACAGCCGGGCTCTTACTACGGAAGAAGACCCGCTGAAAGCTTGTCTGCCTTTCGATGTGCGCCGAGGCGGTTTTGTAATGGCGGAGGGGGCTGCTCTTATGATGCTTGAGGAGTATGAACATGCAGTGGCGAGAGGAGCGGAGATAATTGCGGAAGTGTGCGGATATGGTTGCACATGCGATGCCCACCATTACACGGCACCGCGTCCTGACGGTGTTCCGGCCGCAAAAGCTATCCGTGAGGCCCTCGATGAGGCTGGATATCGTGATGGAGAAAACCTTTATATAAACGCCCATGGTACCGGTACTCATCTTAACGATGCTTCCGAGACCAATGCCTTTAAGCTTGCTCTTGGTGAGACAGAGGCCAGACGGGCATCCATAAGTTCAACCAAATCCATGCACGGACACATGTTTGGTGCTACCGGTGCAGCGGAACTCGTGGCTTCCGCTCTTGCTTTGAAAGAAGGAATTGTCCCTCCTACAATCGGACTTGAGCAGCCGGATCCGGAGTGTGATCTTGATTACACACCGCTTACAGCACGCAAGCGCGATCTTGATATAGCGATTTCCAATTCGCTTGGATTTGGTGGGCATAATGTATGCGTAGCGCTTAGGCGCATAGATTAAATATAATAGAAATGAATAGAGAAGAAATTAAGAATCATCTGCCTCATCGCGAGCCCATGCTGCTTGTGGATGAGTCGGAGATGGACGGTGAATATGTGGTATCCAAATACACTATCCGCGATAATGAATTCTTTACACAGGGACATTTCCCTGGCTATCCGGTAGTTCCGGGAGTTATATTGTGCGAAATCATGGCACAGTCAAGCTTCTTGCTTATTCCACAGGAAGAATTGAAAACCAATACGGCTCTTTATGCCGGACTTGACAATGTAAAATTCAAGAATTCCGTATTCCCGGGGGATACGGTATGTGTCAGAGCCCGTTGTATCGGCCGCAAGGGCCCGCTTGTGGTAGTCGAGGCGAAGGCTTCCGTGAATGACAGGCTTGTCTGTCAGGGAAGACTCTCATTTATGTTGGTTCCAAATGATAAATTGCAGTAATTATGGCATACGGATTATTAAAAGGTAAAAAAGGTATAGTTTTCGGTGCTCTCAACGATCAGTCGATAGCTTGGAAAGCAGCCCTGAAGGCATCTGAAGAAGGGGCGGAACTTGTTCTCACCAATACGCCTGTTTCAATAAGGCTCGGAACCATAGATCAGCTCGCACAGCAGTGCAATGCCAAGGTTATCCCGGCCGATGCCACTTCCATGGAAGACTTGAGAGCTCTTGTGGACGGCGCCATGGAACAGTTCGGCGGGAAGTTCGATTTCGTGCTCCATTCCATCGGAATGTCTCCTAATATACGAAAGAACAAGCCGTACGAGGCCACCAATTACGATTTCTTCGGTAAGACTCTGGATATTTCCGCGTTGTCTTTCCATAAGTTGTTGAGCGTGCTTTACGAGAAGGATGCGCTCAATGAATGGGGTTCCGTAGTGGCTCTGACATATATAGCTGCCCAGCGTACTTTCCAGGGTTACAACGATATGGCTGATGCAAAGGCTCTTCTTGAGTCCATAGCCAGAAGTTTCGGTGTAATCTATGGCAAGCAGCGTCATGTGCGTATCAATACCATATCGCAGTCCCCAACCAAGACCACTGCCGGCAGCGGCATAGCGGGAATGGATGAAATGTTCGTATATGCGGACAAGATGTCGCCTCTCGGCAATGCTTCTGCGTCTGATTGTGCTGATTATATTGTGAGCCTGTTCTCGGATCTCACAAGGCATGTCACCATGCAGACATTGTATCATGACGGAGGATTCTCTTCCACCGGACTTACCTCAGAGGTGGTGGAAGCCTTCACAAAAGGACTTTAGAAGATAGAATATAAAGCAAAAGACCCGGCCTTCAGATGTGAAGACCGGGCCTTTCGTGATTCCGGCGCGATTCGAACGCGCGACCCACAGCTTAGAAGGCTGTTGCTCTATCCAACTGAGCTACGGAACCAAAACCTCAAAGCAGCTCCCCTTTGTGCCCGGGGACACTGCGGACGAACGGCATGACAACCGCTTCGTCGTAACGGACTGCAAATATAGGAATTATTTCTGAAAAAGCACTATTTTCTGTGTCTCATCGTGTGGCTGATATATGAAATTATCCCCAAAACGATGATTAGGAGTGCATGAAGTTCATGACTCAATGTGGCATATACAATACCGGTTTCCCATGCGGTGCCATATAGATTCTGTATGCACAACGCGACAAGGTAGTGATATGCTCCGATACCTCCAGGTACAGGGATAATGGAAGCGATGTTGCCTACGCCGGAAATGAACAGTGCATCAATCATTCCGAGATGTGAGAGTTCCGGCAGTGCCAAAAGCATGAACCAGCTCATAAGCAGGTACATCGCCCATATTCCGATGGTGCTGGCAAAGAAGGCGAATTTGTTCTTTATATGGGCTACGCTTGCGATACCTTTACCCAGATTGCGAATTGTGCGGGCGTTGGTCCGGAAGAAACTGTTCTTGTTCTCCAGCTTGAAGGTCAATATAAAATATCCGGCCAGCAGCAGGATTATCGGGATGATGATCCACCAGAGAGAAAAAGTCATCCTTTCCTTGAGCGGCGCCATCAGCTGGTTGAGGAAAAAATCTCCGAAGAATTGCCATCCGGCAGAGAGTGCAATGACGAATATGGCGATTATTGCCAGCACATCGCAAACCCTTTCGCATATTATAGTGCCGAAAGCCTTGTCTGCGTTCATTTTTTTGGTGCTGACATATCCACTTCTGAGAAACTCTCCAATGCCGGGGAGAACCAGATTGGCCACATTGCTGATATTGACAGCATTCCAGACATCTTTTCGTTTTATATCGGGGTCGAACTGCTTCAGAAGAATCCGCCAGCGCTCTTCTCTGAACACAAGTGCCAGTATTGAGGCGACGAAAAACAGTGCGACATAACCCCAGCGAGTCTGTTTTATATCATTAAGAAATTCTGTCCAATTTATGCCTCGGAAGGCGAAATATACAAGTACTGCGGCCAGAATGAACGACAGAGAATACTTGATGACTTTGGTAGCGTTCTTGTTCATAGTTCGCAAATTTATGCTATTTTTGTAAAATATGAAAACAATTCTTGGAATAGGCAACGCCCTTACTGATATTCTGGCCGTCCTTCCGGACGACACGCTTCTTAATACGTTTCATTTGCCGAAAGGAAGCATGCAACATGTGGATATGGAGACAGGAGATAAGATTTGGGCTACCTTGAAACCTTTGGGAGTCAAATATGTGGCCGGTGGATCTGCTGCCAATACGATTACCTGCACGTCCATATTCGGGATGCCGTCAAGCTTTATCGGAAAGATTGGTGATGACGAGCTCGGGATGCTGTTCAAGAGCGATCAGGAGCAGTATGGGGTGCATACTGTACTTTTGAAGGGAACCAAGCCGTCCGGCAGAGCGATGGTGCTTATTACTGCGCCTAACGCGGAGAGGACATTTGCGGATTATATGGGAGCTTGTCTGGAGTTTGTCCCGGAAGATCTGAAACCGGAGTTTTTTGAGGGATTTGACTATTTCCATATAGAAGGGTATCTTGTTCAGAATCAGGCTCTTATTCGTAAGGCGGTGGAGTATGCCCACGATGCCGGGTGCCTTATCTCCATAGACATGGCTTCATATAATGTAGTAGAGTCCAATCTGGCTTTTCTCCACGACATAGTGGAGAGGTATGTGGATATTGTCTTTGCCAACGAGACCGAGTCCAAGGCTTTTACCAAGCTGGATAATCCTGAAGAGGCCCTTGACGAGATTGCCAAGCTCTGCAAGATTGCAGTAGTGAAGATAGGAAAAGACGGAAGCTGGATTAAAAGCGGAGATGAGAAACATTTTATCGAAACCTATCCGGCGCAGACAAAGGATGCTACCGGTGCGGGCGACACTTATGCGGCAGGGTTCCTTTACGCCCATTCTCTTGGCATGCCGCTTGAGGTATGTGGCAAGGCCGGCTCAATTATAGCGGCCAAAGTGGTGGAGGTGGTAGGTACCAAGATTGACATACCTCGTTGGAAAGTGGCCAAGCAGGAGATCCGCGACTTGTTTGCTGCCAATGGTAAACAGATATGATGAATCCGCTTAAATGCCTGATCCGCTGTCTTGTAATGAGCAGGAATCGGAGTACTGCGGCGCATTGCATTCTCCCGTTGAGCAAGATTACCTGCGCTACGGTATTGATGGATGCTTCTGCTCCGGACGCAGAGGCGACAAGTGGTGCCGTGAAGCAGTTTTTTGACTATCTGAATATCCGGCTGAGGCTGTACAAGCCATCCCCGCGGGACCTTAATATCGCCGGATGTCTTAAGCGTTCCTATCGAGGAGAGCCTCTCCCGGCTTCTGAGACGGAACTGTTTATCTCGTTGCTTGACAACGAAGACAATTTTCTGTCCGATTATGAGAGCTCTCATAGCACGGCGGCGTTCAAGGTGGGACGAAGGCAACTTTCAGGGAATGTTTTTGATATGGTAATTACCTCTCCTGCCGGAGAAGTCTCCTCTCAGAGTGCGGTTTTTGCGGCAGTTAAAGATTATCTAAGTAAAATACGATGACATCAACACGCAGATTTTTCATTACGGCGCTTAAAGGATTTGGAATGGGTGCCGCCAATGTGGTTCCCGGTGTGAGCGGAGGCACCATAGCGCTGCTTACGGGAATATATCAGGACATTATCAATTCTCTTAATTCTCTGACCGAAAAATGCACATGGAAGTCGCTTTTCGGCGGGCGGCTGGGGGAGTTCTGGAAATGTATCAACGGAAATTTTCTCTTAGCGCTGCTTGTCGGTGTGACAATAAGCATTTTCTCTCTTGCCAAGTTGATGACCTGGCTCCTGGCTTATTATCCGATTCTTACCTGGGCATTCTTTTTCGGGTTGATTCTGGCATCGGCATTCTCGATGTTTCGTGATATCAAGGACTGGAAGTTCTCTGATGTCCTGTTTGTCTTGTGCGGTGCGGGGCTGGGTGTTGCAGTATGTACGCTCTCTCCGACGAGTACGCCAGACGATCTCTGGTTTATCTTTGTCTGTGGAGCACTCGCTATATGTACTATGATATTGCCGGGTATTTCGGGTAGTTTCATACTGCTGATTCTTGGCAAGTACGATTATATCATGCAGGCGGTCACAGACTTGAATATCCCTGTCCTTCTGGCTATGGCTCTTGGTTGCCTGGTGGGCATTCTTGCCTTTTCCAAGTTCTTGCACTGGCTTCTCGGGAAGTGGGAGAAGCAGACGATGATTGTCCTGCTGGGATTTGTAATCGGCTCTCTGATAAAGGTATGGCCATGGTATGACCACGAGGTTCTCATGCAGGCCCAGATGCTTAGAGGAGGTGCTGCGGATGTCCTTGATCTTCAGATTCTCGGGGCGGTACTGTGTTGTGTGGCCGGAGTAGCACTGGTGGTTGTTCTTGACGTGCTTGGTCGAAAAAGCAGCAAATCCGCCTAATCGGCAAGAATCAGTTCTACCGGACAGTGATCGGAGCCGGTGATGTCGTTGAGGATGTCTGTGGAGACGATTCTGTCTTTGATGGAATTTGCCACCAGAAAATAATCGATGCGCCAACCCACATTCCTTTCGCGGGCCCTCATTCGGTAGGACCACCAGGAGTATTTCATTTCATCAGGGTGCTGATATCTCCATGTATCGCAGAATCCGGCCTCGAGGAGTTGGGTCATTTTTCTCCTTTCTTCATCGGAGAAACCGGCGTTGAGGTGGTTTGTGGCCGGATTTTTCAGGTCAATCTCGTTATGGGCCACATTCATGTCCCCGCAGATAATGACCGGTTTGACTTTGTTCAGACCGCATACGTAGCGGCGAAAAGAATCTTCCCAATTCATCCGGTAGTCCAGTCTTTTAAGACCGTCTTGTGAATTGGGAGTGTAAACGTTGACCAGATAAAAACCGTTCGATTCGAAGGTGATTACACGCCCTTCGTGGTCGTGTTCGTCCTTTCCTATGCCATAAGCTATGCTGATAGGCTCATGCCTTGAATAAATGACCGTTCCGGAGTAACCTTTCTTGTCCGCATAATTCCACCAGGAACAATATCCCGGGAATTCCAAATCCAACTGCCCGGCCTGGAGCTTGGTCTCTTGAAGGCAGACAAAATCAGCATCAAGTTCCCTGAATATATCGGCAAAGCCCTTACCGGCTACGGCTCTGAGGCCATTTACGTTCCAACTTATGAGTTTCATGTGATAAATATATGAAAAAATGATGAAAACACGTGAATGATGCCCTGTGGCATTTGTTTTTGTTGGGGGCGGCAGGTGTTTTAGGCGGTCGTAGGATGCGCTTTGCAAATGGTTGTAAGTTAATCGATTAAATTTGTTTTAAACGAATAATAATACCTTACTTTGCAAAAACAAACAACTATGAAAACCAATAGAACGATTTTATTCTTATTTATGGCGGCCCTGATGCTGTCCGCTTGTCAAAAGACGGAAAATAACGCTCAGAAAAGAGACTCGCCGGATTTTACCCTTGAGGAAGTGGCAAAGATAATGACGGAACTGCCTATCGGCATATCCCATGTCGATGAAGTGTTCAGCGCGGTCAATGCTTCTTCTTTCAACGGGTATGATGAAGAGTATATGTTTACGGATCTTCTTACATGCCCGGGCGCCGGTGTCGGAGACTCCAGGAATCTTGAGCATGTGGAGAGGGGAAGGCGGGCGTCAATGGATAAGCCCGGAGCCGCGCTGAAAGACCTGTTTACGGACTATTTCGCCGCCCATCCCAAGACGAAGGCCGGTGGAGCGGAAGAGAGTCTGCGGCAGTTGATGGAGTCGGATATTCAGATTTATTGGCCGTATTCTGAGGATTGGGACGGTGAGACTTTCCCCATTGTCACATTTGATCCGGGTGATGGCCAGGAGTCAAATATCGGGTATGAATTGTGCCGAAGGGAAGATGGGCAGACCGAGATAAGGTCTGTGGTTGTGACAGAAGATGTGGCGCGGGAGCGGCCGGTATGGGTGGTTAACCGAAATGACGATTCCGAGTATAATCCCATACGGATATTCGAAGGACAGAAGTACCTTGTCTGCGGGGATGGGAAATGTATGGAACTTGACGCCGACGTAAAGAGCGCGCTGAAGGGGGCTGTGGACGGCAAGCGGAAGGTACTTAAGGTAAAGGCCTTCAATATGTTAAGAAATTACGACAGCTGGTTTGCCGGGGCTTCGGAGTTTTGGATAAAATGTGGCTCCATAAATGGCTTTCGGGCCGCTACGGAAGAAGATCTCGCCAAGTACACTCCTTCCGTGACAGACTGTATGGTGGTGGTCAAGCGCAGTCAGGTAGGTAGAAACATCCCTCTCGGAATCGTACTGCTTACGGATTTTACGGAGCAGATGGAGAATATAGCCTTTCTTATCACGGAGGATGACGGCGGGACCGTGACTGAATGGAAATGCGAGGCCACGGTCAAAATCAAGTCCAGATCCTGGGGCATTAATATAAACATCCCTTATAGGTCTGAGGATGATATCGTATGGAGAGGGCAGTTAAGCCGGGACTACCTTGCCGAATCGCGATATACCGTTTCTCGGCTGGGGGATGTTAAAGTCACTTTCGAAATGGAATAGGTCCTATTTCTCCACGCGCATTTCGCAGCGGCTGCAGTCGAATCTAAGGGTAAGCCTCCGGTTGTTGTTGCGAAGGAAAAGCCGGTCTCCGCTTTTTGCGTCGGAAGCATGGATGTTTTTCCCTGACAGAGCGCTGCCATGATTCTTGCTTCGCGGACACAGGCCCAGTTCGTATCGTATGCAGTATTTGCTGAGCATCAGCGGCTCCTCTTCTGCCTTTGAGAAATCTTCTTTCGAGGCGGTGACGCCCTGCTGTCTTGTTCCTCTGGCGAGAGGTATTTTCCCGCAAGGGTAGTCGTCCAGGTCGCTTGCAAGCAGGCGGCGGATACTGTTGATGGTCGAGGCGCTTAAAAGCGGAATGTCGGAGCCTTTGGTCATAACATCTATGGCTTCGACGTTGAAGACGTATTGTCCGCTGCGCTTGGACAGCTGCTCACGCAGCATCGCCGTCGCCCGCTCCTTGTCAGTCGCGCTGTCGACGTCGGCGTGGAAAGTGCTGCACACTTTCCGCCCGTCCTCGCTCGCTGCGCTTATCTCCAGCACATAGTGTCCGCTTATTTTCAAGTTTACACCCACCCGGAGTTCCCGGCGCGGAGTCTGGTTCTCGATGGATTTCTCGAATTCTGCGCTTATGTTGCGGTAAAGGACGGTGCCTCGTCTGAGTCCGTCAGAGCTTTTGGCCCAAATGTGGCACCCGTCGCATTTGTCCCCGCGAAATCCCGTGATTTTTCCACCCTTGCCCACAAAGGCAAAGCCGTCTCCATTCGCAAGGGAAGTATCCTTCTTTTTGAAACCGATGCGTATATCGGACATCCCTTGTCCGCAGCTGCGCACATCGATGACCGTGCCTATCTCTTCTCCCATGGACTTCGGGGCGTTCATGGAAGACCATTGCCCGCGTTTCCCGTCCAGGAACAGCTCAGTGTATCCGCGATTGAAAGTCTTCTCGAGGCTTGGCGTGAATCCGCCGCGGACGGTCCCGAAAGATGCCCTTCGGTAAGTGTCCGGATGTTTTGCGACAATTTCGTCAAGTGCCATGGAATAGGCCCGCACGACATTCTTTACATAGGACGCATTTTTCAGGCGTCCTTCTATCTTGAAGGAGATGACTCCGGCCTCGGCGAGTTCTTCAAGCCTTGGAAGCAGGTTGTAGTCCTTTAATGACAGCAGGGCCTTGTCTCGCACAAGGACATTGCCTGCGGCGTCTTCCATGTCATACAGAGAGCGGCAGGCCTGGATGCACTCGCCCCTGTCGGCGCTTCGGCCATTGAGATACTCGGACAGGCGGCATTCTCCGCTGTAGCATACGCAGAGGGCTCCGTGTACGAAGAACTCCACCTCGCAGTTTACGCCATTGCAGATTTTGCGGACCGTATCCAGAGAGAGTTCCCTTTCGAGCACAATCCTGGCACTTCCGAGTGCCTCGAAATGTTTGGCGCGGTCAATGTCCCGGATTGCGCACTGAGTTGAGGCGTGAAGGGGAACCGTGATGTCTTTCATCTCGAAGATTCTCTCGTCTCTTATGATGAACGCATCCGCTCCGGCTTCCTGAGCCTTAAGCATTTGGGAGTGAAGCTCTTCGAGCTCATCTTCCCGAATGGCGATATTGTATGTGACGAATACTCTTGCTCCGAAGCGATGGGCATAGCTGCACAGCGAAGCGATGTCCTCGAAGCTGTTGCCGGCATCTTTTCTTGCACCGAAATCCGGGCCGGCAATATATACGGCATCGGCACCGCAGTCGATGGCCGCGATGCCGATTTCCAAATTTCTTGCTGGCGAGAGAAGCTCCAGACAGCGCATGACAGATTACTTCAATGCGTTGATGAGAGCCTTTGCCTTATCTCCGAGGGTAGGGTCATTCACTGCCTTCTGGAAGTACTCTACGGCCTTGGCGTTATTCTTTGCCTTCTGGTAGAGAGCACCTACGGTGAATGCGATCTGAGTAGCATTCTTTGCGGTCGGTGCAAGTTCAAGATACTTCTCGAAGTACTTGATGGCATCATTGTCCTTATTCAGAATCTGTGAAGCCTGACCTGCAATCTGGAAAGCCAGAGAGTTCTTCTCGTCATATTCGGTCACCTTTACAGCTGCATCCACGGCCTTGGCGTACTGCTTTGCCTTGAGATCGGCTGCTGCCTCTTTCAGGAACAGATTCGCGAGCTGCTTGTATGCCTGAGCCTGCTGGCCGTTCTCGGCTGCTGTCTGAAGAGCTGCTTTAGCCTCTTCAGTCTTGCCGGCTCCGGTGAGAGCAAGTCCGAGACGGAAAGCCGCCAGTCCGTTGGCAGGGTCTCCGGAAAGAACTTCCTTATATGCTTCTGCGGCCTCTGCATATTTCTTTGCATTGAGGAGCACGCTTGCGTTCTGCATGACAACCTTAGGCAAGAGCTCCTTTGCTTCCGCAAGGATGTCAGCGTTTGCGAACTTTTCAGCTACTGATATGGTGGTCTTGATCCTGTCGATAGCCTCTGTGTACTTGGTATCGTTGACGAGACTCTTCGCGATGGAGAGGTTAAGTTCAGGGATAACGTTCTTGCAGTTCTCCGCAATCTCCGCGCCTTCTTCTCCGAGAGCGGCGGCGAGTTCGTAGGCCTGCTCAAAGGACTTCAGTGCTCCTTCCTTGTCTCCGGCGGCGATGGCTTCGGCTCCGGAATTATACATTTCTGTGATTTCTGTCAGGTCCTGTGCGCCTACATATCCAACAGCGAGAGCCAGGGCTGCTAATGTTGAAATGATTTTCTTCATAATAATTGAACGTGTTTATTTATTGTTTTTTAATAACAAGTCACGAAACGCAAATTTAATAAAAAATGTTTACATTTGTATTTAGTGATGTAGTGTTTATGCAAAAGTTATCGAACCATATATTGTGCTGCTTCTTTATGCTTCTCCCGATAATGATGCATTCTCAGGTGCTTTCGTCTCTCGGAGTGGCAAAAGAAATCACAAAAGGGACTCTTCCCAACGGGGTAGAGTACTACCTTGTGCAGAATACTTCGGACAAGGGATTTGCCGATTATGCACTTGTGCGTACCGCATCTTTGAGCATTGAAGATGAGCGGAAGTCGTTGTGTGGTTTGCCTCATTTCACGGATCGTAAGCCGTGGCAGTTTTTCTCGGAACATGGAGTCGGGTATTCTTCTTATGGATATTACACTGAAGAGGGGCCTGCCGGAGTATTCCGGTTCAGCAATGTGCCCGTGTACAATCAGAGCGTAGCCGATTCCACCCTGCTGATGCTCGTCGATATGACTGCGCTTTCCCGAAGTCCGCAGGCCGTTGTCGTGAGTGGAGATATCAATCCATCCAAACTCAAAGAGCGGTTGAATCTGCTGTCCATGACAGTACCTCAACTTGACTGCCCTTCCGGTGAGAGTTCTTATAAGTGGGTGCAGAAAGACATCAAGCGCAGCATATTGATTAACAACCCTTCATCTGATGTGGCGGCGATAAGCGCCATTATAAGCAGTGCCAGGACAAGCCGGGAACTGATGGATTCGCCTCAGCCGATTGTCACAAGCATGTATGCGGAGCTGGTAGGAAAAGTGATTTCGGACCGTGTCCGCAGAGACTTCCGCAGCAGAGGCATTCCTTTGGCCGATGTTGAGTTTAGTTATGCTGGCAGCGACGCCGGACCTTCAGATGAAAGGTACGGATTCACGCTGTACACATCAGCGAAGTGTGCCAATGTAGCCACGGACTGTTTTGCCCGGATTCTATCCGATCTTGACCGCAACGGTGCCCTTATGGATGAGTTTGTAGATGCGAAGGCTCAACTTTCAGGAGACGTGAGGAGCGGAAGGCTGGCCGGCAAACTTGACAATGCCGCCTATGTGGACAAGTGTGTGTCAGCGTTTCTCTATGGTTCCAACCTTGCTTCGAATGAAGTGATTGCCGGCTTGATGACAGCAAAGAACATCGCGCCGGAAAAAGAGCTCCCGCTTTTCAATTCTTTCATATCCGCGCTTCTTGACGGGGAGAAAAACCTTACTCTCCGGTTCAATGTCCCTGATTGCGGTCTTGATGCGGAGAGTCTCGGGACCACATTCTCTGAGGCGTGGAAAGAGGGTAGCGACCGGGACTACAGCTATAAGAAGACATTCAGCGACACTCTCAGCCTGTATGCTCCAAAGAGTAAGGTAAAACTGCGCTCGGAGATAAAGGAGCCGATATCGGGCGGAAGCCTTTGGACTTTCTCGAACGGCATTCGGGTGCTCTATAAAAAGACTGCGGCCCGTGGAGAGTTTCACTATTCGTTGATGCTTCGGGGCGGGGTGGCTTCTGTGCCGGACATTCATAGCGGAGAAAGTGCTTTTGTAGGAGATATGCTTTCTTTGGACAGTATTGCCGGCCTGAATCCGTATGATTTCAAGGCAATGCTATCTTCCAACGGCATTACCATGAAAGGCAGTGCGGGGATTTCGGATATGCGTATCAGCGGAATAGCGCCCAAGTCCAAATTTCGTCTGCTGCTGAGATGCCTTCTGTCCGTATCGGAAAGCCGGGTTCCGGACAGGGATGCTTTCAATTATTACAAGCAGTGCGAGGCGTTGCGCATGGATATGGAATCGCTCTCGGCCCGAGATGTCAACTCGTTGATGGATAGCATCATGAGGCCGGAGTATTTCTTTACGGAGAGAAAATATATTGAGCGCCTTGGGGATGATCTTCCGGAAAGATGCGAACAATATTTCGATGCCCAGTTCGCAAAGGTCAATGACGGATTGCTTGTGCTTATGGGAGATCTTGACGAGGAGCATCTGAAGAAGGAATTGTGTCGGGCGCTTGGCAGTTTTCATGTGATGAAAAGATTTGCCCAAAGACCGGCCGTGAACAGCCGTCTGGCGTCCGGCGCGGTGTCATATACGGTTGAGTCGGGACCGGGATTGGTTGGTGGCAGCGAGATAGGTGTCAATGTGGCCATGGCGGCTCCGGTGCCATACAATATGGAAAATCAGGTGGCTTTCAGAATCGCAACCTCATGTATACGCAAGGAACTCGTCAAGGCGCTTTCCGACAAAGGGGCGTTTTTTGAACTGACGGAAAAGCTGGAAGTTTTCCCTGACGAGAGGATGTCGGTGTTTGTGAACTGTCATCCTTGTATCGAAAGCGGTCTTCCGGCAGACGTGAGCGCGGCAACACCGCTGGATATGCTTGACGCGGTGCGAAAAGTTATGGGGAATATTGCCACGATGCCGTTATCCAAGGAGGATTTCAATGCTTTCAAGGAAGAGTTGCAGAATGATTTTCAAGAGAGTCTGCAGGACACGGAGCATGTGATAGACGCTGTTCTGATAAGATATGCTGAGGGGAAGGATTTTGTGACAGGTTTCAAAGAAGCTCTTAAATCCGTTACTCCGGAGAAGGTTCGTTCGCTGCTGGGTACTCTTGCATCCGGAGCGTCTGTGGAATATATTATCATTTAAAATGGGAAAGTTCGGTACGATTGTCCAGATAGGGGATATTCTTGTGTCAGAAGAAGTGATTACGGAGTATTTCGCGTGTGATTATGAGGTTTGTCGCGGAGCCTGCTGTATAATAGGCGACAGTGGCGCTCCAATGGAAGAAAGCGAACCGGAGAGTATTGAGCGGGATTATCCTCATTTCAGTCATCTTATGCGCGCCCAGGGGCGGGATGCGGTGGATAAGAAAGGGTTCTTCGAGATAGACCGGGATGGAGATATCGTAACACCGTTGGTAGAGGGGTCCTGCGAATGTGCATACTGTCATTTTCTTGAGAACGGTGCTTGTCTTTGCGCAATAGAAAAATGCGGATTCAAAAAGCCGGTATCCTGTTCGCTGTATCCTATACGCGTGACCCGACTTACAGGAGGAGGACTTGCCTTGAATCTTCACAGGTGGGACATCTGCAAGGATGCATTCCGCAAGGGACGCCGCGAGGGCATAAGGGTTTATCAATTCCTTCGCAAACCGCTTACGGACGCTTACGGTGAAGACTTTTATGAAGCTCTGGATGCCGCAGCCGGGCATATCCTTTCATCGCACAAGTGATACGAACCGGTCTTTTCCGAAATCATCTTTCAGGACGGATATCTCTCTGAACCCATAACATTGCATGAGTTCAGCCGTTTGTGCTCCCAGAGACTCGTTTATCTCGAATATGGCGCAGCCACCCTGTGAAAGCAGAGCTTTGGCCCACCGTGCGCAGGCTCTGTAGAAAACAAGGGGATCATCGTCCGGCACGAACAGGGCAAGAGACGGTTCGTAGTTCAGAACATTTGGTCTCATTGACAGTTTTTCCCTCTCCATTATGTATGGCGGGTTTGAAAGAATCATATCAAATGGCGCCTCTTTTGCGATGCTTTCAGGGATTACCGGACAGTCATCGGCATCGGTTTTCAGAACATCAGCTTTAAAGAATCCCGGGTTTTCCCTGGTAGAGGAAGAAGGGACAGTGGTGGAAAATTGCCCGCGGGCGGTATCCAGTGCCATATCCGATATATCCACCCCGAAAACCTCTGCTCCCTTCATGTTGAGGGCGACCGACCACGCTATGCATCCGGAGCCTGTACACATGTCCAGAACTTTTGTTTTAGCGGAGCCTTGGCACCGGTTCTCTGCACAGGATTGTGATTTCAGTTTCTGAAGTGCAACGGATACAAGCTGCTCCGTTTCCGGCCTTGGAATGAGCACTTCCGGATTCACATTGAACCGGTGTCCGTAAAAATCACAGTATCCGAGAACATATTGTATCGGTTCTGCTGCGCACAGTCTTGAAATGTCTTCTTCCAGGACTTTGAGATCGGAGTCAGGTATTCTGTAGGCCGGTTCCACTATGTGAGTGTAACTCTTGACGCCGAGTCTTTCCTCGCACAACATAACGACAATACCCTTCGCTTCCTGTGAAGGGTATTGTCGCTGTAGTTTCTCTATGGAGATGCTGATGAAGTCTTTAAGCAGCATCCGGTTGGGAACTTTCGATAATGGTGCTTAAGAACTCCGTGATATCGATACCGGCAGTGCGCACCATCTTTGGTACGAGGGATGCGCTTGTCATTCCCGGGATAGTGTTGATTTCCAGGAAGTAAAGTCCGTCTTCCGCCAAGATGTAGTCCATTCGTACCACACCTTTGCATCCGAGCAGAGAGTATATTGCGCAGGTGGTGTCCTGTACGAGTTTTTTCTGCTGCTCCGATACCCCGGCAGGGCATATTTCGTTGCTATGTCCGTTGTATTTGGCGTCGTAGTCGAAGTAGTCGTTGTCTGTAACTATTTCTATTAGCGGCAGAGTTTTCACCTCCTTGCCGTCGAAGTATGCCGCACATGTGATCTCGCGTCCGCACAGGCCCTGTTCTACCAGTACGGTCGGGCCCTCCGAGAATGCATACTGCACGGCGGATGCCAATTCTTCGGCTCCGGTCACCCGTGTTACGCCGAAGCTTGATCCTCCCTTGGTGGGCTTTACGAACACAGGGAATTTCAGGCTGCTCTCCACTTTGTCACAGAAAGATTTGAAGTCGAGTCCCTGACGGATGTAGCAGTCAGGTGCCAATTTGACAAGTCCGCTGTCCTTGATGCTTGATTTGCAGGAATATTTGTCGAAGGCGATTGCACTTACGAATGAGTCGCAGGTGTTGAACGGGACATTCATGATTTCCAGATATCCTTGAAGTTGTCCGGTCTCTCCAGGTGCGCCATGCTGCACGATATATGCATAGTCGAACTTGACCTTTTCGCCAAGGACGTTCACCGAAAAATCATTCTTGTCCACAGATGGTCTGGCTCCATCCGGGAAGGTGATTCTCATGGAATTCTTTTTCTTGCATGCGACAAGAGACCACTTTCCGAAGCGGGCGTAAATCTCATAGATGTCATATTCGTTGCCGTCGATTCTCGATGCTACGAATTCTCCGCTTCTGCAAGACACTTCGCTTTCAGAAGTGTCGCTGCCATAGATGACAGCAATCGTGCTATACTTGGCCATATGATTTATCAATTGAAATAATAATCTTCTTCTTCCTCGCTCTTGTTCTGTCCTTCCGCCGGAGCTTCTTCATTGTAGCCGCCGAGGTTTGTGCCCTGCGTGCTGCAGTCGAAGTTGAATTCCCCGACATTAGGTGCGACAAATCTGTCGTTCTCCATGGACCACCCTATGGACGGGTCTGCGAGACATTTTTTCATCCATATACCCCATATCGGGAGCGCCATATTGGAGCCGCTACCCAGGGCAAGAGAGTTGAAATGAACCTGTCTGTCCTCTCCTCCTACCCACACGCCGGCGGTAACGTTAGGTGTGTATCCTATGAACCATCCGTCGGAGTTGTCGTTCGTTGTACCGGTTTTTCCGGCAATTTCGCCCCTCAGGCCATAGACGGAGCGGAGGCGGGAGCCGGTTCCTTCATTGATAACCCCGCTCATGAGGTTGATCATCAGATATGCAGTCTCTTCGGAGATGGCTTCGCGCTTTTGGTTGGAGTACTCTCCGATAGTCCGTCCGTTATTGTCCGCTATGCGGGTAATGTACTGAGGCGTGGCGTATGTACCCATGGACGGGAACGTGTTGTATGCCGCCACAATGTCGAATACGGACACCTCCGCCGGTCCCACGCAAAGCGAATAGACTTCGTCGATATGGGTTTTTATTCCCATCTGGTGCATCATCCTTACCAGGGCCGCCGGTCCGAGTTCCTTCATCAGGAAAGCTGATATGTTGTTGGAACTGTGCGCCAGTCCCCACTTCAGGGTCACTGTCTGTCCCAGCCACTCTTCCTTGTCCGTGCTTCGCGGAGTCCATGTCGAACCATCGTACAGCACAAAGGTCTGGGACTGATTTACAACCTTGTCGCAAGGGGTGAGTCCCTCCTGCATGGCAAGAGTGTACAGGAACGGTTTCACGGTTGAGCCTATCTGGCGCTTGCCCTGACGGACATTGTCATATTTGAAATACCGGTAGTTCGGTCCGCCCACGTAGGCCTTTACATATCCTGTCACCGGCTCCATGGCCACGAATCCGCACCGGAGAATGGATTTGTAGTATCTGATGGAATCGTCCGGGGTCATCGTGGTATCCGCATATCCTTTGGAGTTCCATGCGAACACCCTCATCTTTACAGGCTTGCTGAACTGGGCGTAGATTTCTTCGTCGCTTACTCCGGCCTTATGCTGAAGCTTGTACCGGTCGCTCCAGCGTCTTGCCTGCTTCATGAGCATCTGCGCGGTTTTGGCGTCCACGGTGTTGGCGAAAGGTTTGTTTTTCTTCCACCTGACCTCTTTGTCGAAACTCTTCTGAAGGTTCTTTCCCAAGTGCTCGGCTACGGCCTCTTCGGCGTACTGCTGCATTTTGTAATTGATGGTGGTATAGATGCGCAGACCGTCCCTGTCCAAATCGTATTTGGAGCCGTCGGCCTTCTTGTTCTTGTTGAGCCATCCATAGATAGGATCTTCTCTCCAGCGCAGGGAATCCTGGCTGTAATCCTCATTCCACTGATAGTCGCTTCGTTTCGGCTTCGAGGCGGACATGTCTCTTCTAAGCATATCCCTGAAGTAAGGTGCTCTTCCGGAGTTGTGGTCCTGCACCTGATATGTAAGAGTGATAGGTATCTGTACTATGGAATCGCGTTCTTCTTTGGTGATATATCCGTTCCTTGCCATCTGGCCTATTACGAAATTGCGGCGGTCGAGAGCCATGTCGGGGTTGAGGACCGGATTGTAGCGGGTCGGCTTGTTGACCATTCCCACGAGCATCGCCGCCTCTTCTATCGAGAGATCGGCCGGCTCTTTGGCGAAGAACGTCTCCGACGCTGCTTTGACTCCGTATGCCCCGCTTCCGAAGAAAATGGAGTTGAGGTACATGTCGACTATTTCTTCTTTGGTGTAGTCCCTTTCCAGCTTGACCGCGGTTATCCATTCTTTGAGTTTGGTTCCGACCATCACGACTTTGGACCAGCCGGGAATCTTGCTGTTCACCTCTTTGCGCGGGTACAGGGTCTTTGCGAGCTGTTGGGTGATGGTACTGCCGCCTCCCTGGCTTGAGTCGCCGAGAAGTATGGTCTTTACGACCACTCGGGCAAGACCTCTCATGTCTATTCCGGAATGTTTGTAGAAGCGGGCGTCTTCTGTCGCTATGGCTGCATCTACGAGATGCTCCGACAGCTCGTCATAACTTACGTAGGTCCTGTTCTCTATGTGGAATGTGGCGAGAACTTCTCCGTTCTCGGCTATAACCTGTGTTGCGAGTTTGTTGTCAGGGTGTTCCAACTCCTCGAATGAAGGAATCCTGGCAAAGATGCCGACAAGAAGAAGAGAGACAACGAGAATAGCGAAAGGAGCCGCTACTATTATCCAGAACCACTTGACAATTGTTTTCTTAGTACTATCTTTCATCGTCACAAAAATTTGTCGTAATATATTACGACTGGTGAAAAACAACCGCAAAATTAACGATTAAATTTTGAATTTTACCGAGTTTGTGGCTTTCTTTGCATATCAAAACTGAATAGAGACGAAAATGGAGGGTAATTTAGTAATAGTGGAGTCTCCGGCCAAGGCCAAGACCATACAGAAATTTCTGGGTGACGGGTTTGTTGTAAAATCAAGTTTCGGACATATACGGGACCTTCAGGACAACAAGCTCAGCGTGGATATTGATGGTGGATTCAAGCCGGAATACGTCGTGCCGTCAGATAAGAAGAAAGTCGTGGCCGAGCTTAAAAAAGCTGCCGATGCGGCTCAGCTTGTGTGGCTTGCGTCCGATGAGGACCGCGAGGGAGAAGCAATATCCTGGCATTTGAGCGAAACTCTTGGGCTTGACAAGGCTCGTACTCGCAGAATAGTGTTTCATGAGATTACAAAAGACGCCATCCTCAATGCCGTACGCAATCCGCGGGACATCGATATGAATCTTGTTGATGCCCAGCAGGCCCGCCGTGTACTTGACAGGCTTGTGGGTTTCGAATTGTCTCCGGTTCTATGGAGAAAGATTCAAAGGGGCCTTTCCGCCGGAAGGGTTCAGTCTGTCGCACTCCGTCTGGTGGTGGACAGAGAAAAAGAGATAATGAATTTCATCAGTACGCCGTTTTACAGGGTGGAGGGAGAGTTCCTCTCCGGACCGGTGAAGGTGAAAGGTGTACTGGATACCAGATTCGACAGTCTTGATGATGCCCGCAAGTTCCTTGAAGACAATGCTAATGCGGCTTTTTCAGTGTCATCAGTGGACAAGAAGCCATCAGTACGTCATCCGGCGCCGCCGTTCACTACTTCCACTCTTCAGCAGGAAGCTTCCAGAAAGCTGCATTTCCCTGTCAGCGTGACCATGCGTGTGGCGCAATCCCTGTATGAAAGAGGTATTATCACCTACATGCGTACCGACTCCACCAATCTTTCCACACTCGCGCTGGGTACGGCCAAAGAATTTATAAGCAATACTTATGGGGCTGAGTATTCCCATCTTCGCCAATATAAGACCAAGAGCAAAGGCGCGCAGGAGGCGCACGAAGCCATACGCCCTACATATATTGCAAATACGGAGATAGAGGGAACCGCACAGGAGAAGAAACTTTATTCTCTTATCTGGAAGCGCACTGTCGCTTCTCAGATGGAGGATGCTTCTCTTATGAATACGCAGATAAAAGTGTCTTCAGATTGTCGCCCCGAGAAATTCAACATTCAGGCGGCAGAAGTTCTGTTTGACGGTTTTCTCAAACTCTATATGGAAAGTCAGGATGATGAGGAGGAGAACGATGAAAATGCAATAGTTCCGGAAATGCATGTGGGAGACAGTCTTGAGGCTGCCACTATTTCTGCCGAATGCAAGTTTACGCAGGCTCCTTACAGGTATTCCGAGGCGACCCTTGTTAAAAAACTTGAGGAACTCGGCATCGGCCGTCCTTCCACCTATGCTCCTACCATTACAACCCTTACTACGGGGCGCGGCTATATCGTAAAGGGCGACAAGGACGGAATAAAGAAACCCGTATGCAACCTTTCGCTTCGTGGCGGAAAGGTGACGGAGTCTCATAAGACGGAAGTCGTCGGTGCGGAAAAAGGGAAACTGATGCCGCAGGAAATAGGCATGATAGTGACAGATTTTCTTGAGAGGAAGTTCCCGTCCATCATGGATTATGATTTCACGGCCAATGTCGAGAAGGACTTTGATAGTGTAGCCGATGGCAAGACGGCATGGAACTCGGTTATTTCCCGGTTTTACGGGCCGTTCCACGAAAGAGTGGACGAGACGCTCAAGGACGGGGAATATGACCATAGGGAGCGCGTCCTTGGCACCGACCCTTCCGACGGGAAGACGATAACGGCCAAATTCGGCCAGTATGGCGCGTATGTGCAGAAGGGTGAAGGGGACGACAAGCAGTATGCAAGTCTGGCCAAGGGACAATTGATAGAGAATATAACTCTTGAGGAGGCATTGGCGCTGTTCAGTCTTCCACGCACGGTAGGTGAATATGAAGGGATTGCAGTGGTGGCCATGAAAGGGCGTTTCGGTCCGTATCTGAAATATGGGGACAAGAACATATCTCTTCCGCGAGGTGTGGATCCGCTCAGCGTGTCTTTGGATGAATGTGTTGCCCTTATAAGGAAAGCCAATGAAGAGAAAGATTCCGCAAAGGCCGTCATAAGCGCTTTCCCGGCTTCGGATATCAGCGTTCTTCAGGGCAGATACGGTCCGTATATCAAACACGCCGGCGGAAACTATAAGATTCCCAAGGGAACCGACGCTTCTTCACTTACGGAAGAAGACTGCAAGTCAATAATTGCGGCGGGAAAACCTACCGGCACCGGATACAGGAAAACAAAAACCAAAAAATAAGTCTTATGCCGAATTATCAGCTTGATGAAATTGACAGGAGGATACTTTCCTTTTTGGTCAGCAATGCCAGAATGCCGTTTCTGGAGATAGCGCGCGAATGCAATATATCGGGCGCTGCAGTGCATCAACGGTTCAAGCGGATGGAGAGCATGGGGATAGTTACCGGATCAAGAATGATTATCAAGCCTTCGTCCATAGGCTTGAACGTATGTGCATTCATAAGTGTCAGTTTGTCCGAGGACAACAAGTATCTGGAAGTGGTGGAGGCTCTCAAGCATGTACCGGAAGTGGTGGAGTGTCATTTTATAACAGGTAAAGCCGCGCTGTTTCTGAAAGCGTACTGTTTTGACAACGAGCATCTTATGAATATGCTTATCAATACGATACAGCATATTCCGTATGTCCAGGCTACAAATACTATGATATCCCTTGATCAGGCCTTTGAGAGAGAAGTGTGGGTAAAGGATTTCAATGCGGTCAGTTTCAAGACCGGCTCATTGACAGAATAGCCTTCCCGATGATCAAATCTTCCAGAGTGGTAATTTTGATGTTGAATCTGTCTCCGGGGAAAATGTCCACTTTGATTCCTGCCGCAGCGGCTACCGAAGCATCGTCGGTGAAACTTGTCCTATACGGGGCGGAATAAGCTTTCTTTATGCCTTCGGAAAGGAAAAACTGCGGCGTCTGCACGGCCACCGTACAAGATCTGTCCGGATCCGGAATCTCCGGATTTGTGGAGCGGAGCGTATCCGTAACCGGCATTGCGGGTATCAGAGCCTCGCAGTCTTCCATTCTTTCGGCCATGCTGCGTATAAGTTCCGTGCTTGTAAACGGCCTTACACCGTCATGAATAAACACTATGACATCGTCAGGAACTCTTGAAAGTGCCTGTCTTACAGATTGGAATCTGGTGAGCCCGCCTGCGACCAGTGTCTGCGGGCAGAAAAAAGAATTTATGGCGCAAAGGTCTTTCCATGTCTGGAAATAGTTGTGCGGAAGAACCGTGATCACCTTCATCTCCGGCAAGGCATCCATGAACGTTTCGAGGGTGCGCTGGAGCACCGGTTTGCCCTCGAAAGACATGAATTGTTTCGGTGTGTCTCCTCCCATCCTCGTTCCGCTGCCGGCAGCGACGAATATGCCATAAATTTTTCTCTTCATTGACATTAATTTTTCGCAAAATTAAGTAATTTTCATTACTTTTGTTTTTTGACAAGACAAGTGTGAATCAAAATGGCATTTTCGTTTCTTAATCAAGAATTGGCAATTGACCTCGGAACGGCCAACACGGTCATTTATCAGAATGATCAGATTGTCCTGGACGAGCCGAGTATCATAGCAATAGATAACAATACGGGGAAATGCATCGCTTTTGGTCAGCAGGCCAAATTGATGCATGAGAAGGTCAACCCCGGCATGAAGACCATCCGCCCTCTGCGCGATGGTGTCATTGCAGACTTCAATGCTGCGGAGATGATGATAAGAGGCTTCATCAAGCAGGCTACCAGTCGTCACAGGAACATTTTCAGTCCTAATCTGAAAGTGGTGGTCGGTATTCCGTCCGGTTCCACGGAAGTGGAAATCCGAGCCGTGCGTGACTCTACGGAACATGCCGGAGGACGGGATGTGTACCTTATCTTCGAGCCTATGGCAGCTGCGCTTGGTATGGGGCTTGACATAGAAGCTCCGCAGGGAAATATGGTTGTCGATATAGGTGGCGGAACCACGGAAATAGCTGTCATTTCCCTTGGCGGACTTGTGCAGCAGGAAAGTATCCGCACCGCAGGAGACGTGTTCACGAGCGACATCCAGAGCTATCTTCGCCAGCAGCACAACATAAAGGTCGGAGAGATTACGGCCGAGAAGATAAAGATAGCTATCGGTGCCGTGATTCCTGATCTTGACGGAGAGGAGCCGGAACCGTTCATTGTCCGCGGACCGAATCTCATCACGGCCCATCCGGTGGAGGCTACCATCACATACCAGGAGATAGCCCACTGCCTGGACAAGTCCATAGCCAAGATAGAGACGTCCATACTGCATGTTCTTGAAAACACTCCTCCGGAGTTGTATGCTGACATCGTGGAGAATGGAATACATCTTTCCGGCGGCGGAGCTCTTTTGAGAGGACTTGCCAAGCGGTTTAAGGACAAGGTCAATATAGACTTCCATGTATCAGAGGACCCTCTTCACGCAGTGGCAAGGGGAACGTGTGATGCGCTCAAGCATACGGACAGCTATTCTTTCCTTATGAGGTAGCAGATGTCAAGACATCACAAGACTCTGACGGTGATTTTGAATGCGGCAATCTTCATTCTTTTGGAGGTTGCTGCTCTTGCTATACTCAATTACAGTTCCGCTCTGCACAATACATGGTTCAACAGATCCTCCCAGAGAGTTCAGGCGTCGTTGTTCGGGTTTGGCGAGTCGGTTCGCAATCATTTCCGACTGAACTCGCAGAATGACTCGCTTGCCTTGGAAAATGCAAGACTTCGTGCCGAACTTGCACGTTACAAGGAAGCGGAGGAGGGTGCTTTGGAAGTTGCAGCTGCCGTATCGGTCGCCGACAGCCGGTTCACTTATATTCCGGCAACTGTAGTAAGGATGACGCGAAACACGGCTCACAATCATATTATCCTCAACAAAGGACGCACTGACGGCGTTGTGGCCGGGTCGGGAATAATTACAGATAAGGGTGTTGTGGGAATCATAAGTGCCGTGGATGAGCATTATGCATACGGGCTGACGCTGATGAACGGCAATCTTACGGTGAGTGCAAAGGTAGGCGAGGCCGGTCTGACGGCTCCCATGTACTGGGATGGACTCACAACCGACGGGGCGTGGCTCGGGGATATTCCTCCACATCACGCCATCGAGCCTGGGGACACGGTGCGGACAAGCGGCTATTCGAGCATATTTCCCGCTAATATTGCCATTGGCGTGACCTCCGGTACGCATCTGGTGGACGGTGCTACCGTGAAGGTGGATGTGGATTTGTTTCAGGATTTCTCCAACATACATTACGTGACCATAGTCGAGAACCGGGATAAGGCCGAAATAGAATCATTGGAAGCAACGGAAAACGCGAAAAGGTGATGAGAATTAACGGGTTGACAATAAAATACATCATATTGGTGATAGCACAGATACTGTTGTGGAATTTCTGTAATTTCACACAGTTCCTGATGGTTGTCTATCTTCCGGCGCTGATTCTTTTCCTTCCGATAAGGCAGAGTGTTTTCAAAACCATGATGGTCGCTTTCCTTACGGGGGTGGTAGTTGATTTCTTCTCGGTGAGTCCGATTGGACTTACATCGCTTGCGTTGGTGCCGGTGGCTTTTTCCAGACAGTATGTGGTGTGGCTGGTGTTCGGCAATGAAGTGTATTCCCGTGCGGAGAATCTTTCCGTTGAGCGTCAGGGATGGCGTAAAGTGGTATTCTCCATTCTTCTTGTCACGTTGCTTTTCCTGCTGATATATATAGCGGTTGACAGCGCCGGTACGCGTCCGTTCTGGATAGATGTGGTGAAGTGTGCCGTGTCATTGGCGGTTGCGGTTCCGCTGTCTTTCTATATTGTATCCACATTGTCTTCAGAAGGGGGTTCCAGATGGAGATGAACCGCAAGAACAAATTGCTGTGCGGACTTCTGGTGGTGGCAGCAATACTGATTGTCCGGCTGTTTTGTATTCAGGTCATAGACGACAAATACAAGATAGACGCTTCCAACAATTCTATGGTCTATTCGGTAATTTATCCTCCGCGCGGGGTGATTTATGATAGAAATGGCCAGATACTTGTCGGAAATTCAGTTTGTTATGACATTTTGGTCACCCCTCGGGATGTAAAGCAGCTTGATACAGTTGCGCTCGCCTCCGCCCTTGATGTCCCGGTGGAGTTTATCAGGGAGAAAATGCAGTATTACCACAAGTACCGTAGCCGTATAGGGTATCAGACTCAGACGCTGCTGAAGCAGGTTCCGATGGAGACGTACGTGAAGTTTGCCGAGCAGGAATATCTTTTCCCTGGATTTAAGGCGCAGGTAAGAAGCATTCGCGAATATCCTTTCAACGCAGGAGGCAACCTTCTGGGCTATATCTCAGAAGTTGATCCGGCATACATAGAGAAGCATCCTGAGTATAAATCAGGGGATTATGTAGGGAAAACGGGCCTTGAAGCCGCTATGGAAGAGCAGTTGCGGGGCGAAAAAGGATATCATATTTATCTGAGGGACTCCAAAAACAGGGTGCAGTCCCCATATGCAGGCGGATCCGAAGACAAGCCTGCCGTTCCGGGTAAAGACATCGTTTCCACGATTGATGCGCACCTTCAGCAGTACGGACAGGAACTGATGGCCGGCAAGGTGGGGTCGGTAGTTGCCATTGAGCCTTCTACCGGGGAAATTCTTGCCATGGTCTCAAGTCCGGGTATAGATGTTGAGGTGCTTTCGGATATCGGCAAGCATTATTCCGAAATTTCCCGGAATCCCCGCAAGCCAATGTTCAACCGTACCGTGATGGCTTCCTATCCACCGGGGTCCGTATTCAAACTTATAAATGGACTGATCGGACTTCAGGAAGAGGTGCTGGAGCCATCTTATTCCTATCCTTGCAACGGCGGGTATTACTACAGCGGCAATCATAAGCTCGGCTGTCACGCCCATTCTTCTCCTCTCAAACTGCTTGATGCCATAGCCACTTCCTGCAACGGATATTTCTGTTATGTGCTCAGGAATATTCTGGAAAACAAAAAATACGGCTCTACTGCGGAAGCCCTGGACGCTTGGAGAGAATATGTGCTGAGTTTTGGATTCGGGCAGAAACTCGGCAGCGACTTTCCTTCGGAACTTGGCGGCAATATCCCTACATCCAACTACTACAACCGCATATATGGAAAGGGCCGTTGGCGTTTCCAGACCATCGTTTCGCTTTCCATCGGGCAGGGAGAAATAGGAGCCACTCCGCTTCAGATAGCCAACCTTGCCGCCATTATGGCCAATCGCGGATATTATTATATTCCGCATATCGTGAAAGATTCCGACGGTGTGGAAATAGATCCAAAATACAAGGAAAGGCATTATACGAAGGTTGACACCAAATATTTTGAACCTGCGGTGCAGGGAATGTATATGGCGGTCAACGGAGGCGGTTCTGCCGGAGCGACAGCCCGTAGGGCGGAGGTGCCCGGGCTTGAGGTTTGCGGCAAGACCGGTACTGCGCAGAATCCTCACGGAAAGGACAACTCCGTGTTTATCTGTTTCGCTCCTAAGGATAATCCGAAGATTGCGGTGGCGGCTTATGTGGAAAATGCAGGTTTCGGTGCTACCTGGGCACTGCCTGTGGCTTCCTTGATGCTGGAGAAATATCTTAACGGGGAGATTTCCGAGGCGCGTAAAAGCGAAGAGCAGCGGATGCTTACTACAAGGTTCTTTTAGATATGTTATATAAGACGACAGCCAACCATTCATCCGGAAGAGGACTCGGTCAGACAGTGGACTGGGTGCTCATATTGTGCTATGTGGCGCTGGTGGTGATAGGCTGGTTGAGCATATACGCATCCATTCATTCTTCCGAACCGTCCTCCATATTCGATCTGAGTTGCCGGAGTGGCAAACAGTTCCTGTGGTTTGGCATATCATTGGCGGCGAATGTGCTGATATTGTTCGTTATCAATCCTAAAGTGTGGGAAGTGGCGCCTCCTGTGCTGTATCTGCTGGTTTTTGCCCTGTTGGTGCTGGTGATTTTTGTCAGCAAGGACGTGAAGGGTTCCCACTCATGGTTTGAATTGGGTCCTATAAAGTTTCAGCCTGCGGAAGTCTCCAAGATTACCACTTCGCTGATGCTGGCTCTCGTGATGGGAAGACAGGGGTTCAAGATTGACAACTGGAAGGACTTTCTCTCTGTGGCCGTTGTGGTGGGGCTGCCGATGCTTGCCATACTTGGGGAACAGGAGACCGGGTCGGCGCTTGTATATGTGGGATACATTTTCGTGTTGTACCGGGAAGGTTTTTCCGGATGGTGGTTGTTCTGCATAGCGATGGTGGTGGTCCTGTTTATTCTGACTCTTACTACGGATTGGTGGATTTCGCTTATTGCGCTGGTGACGGTATGCGTGTTGTTGGCGCTTACTCTTCTTAGAAGATGCCGTTCGCGGCGAAAAAGACAGAACGTGATACTGCTTTCCATTCTTGGGCTGTTGGCGGGGGTAGTCGTGATTTTTGCTACGGATTTCATATTCGACAATGTGCTTCAGGATCATCAGCGAAAAAGGATTGAGGTGCTGCTGGGTATGAAGGAAGACCCTTCTGGAGTGGGATACAACGTCAGACAGTCGATGATAGCCATTGGTTCCGGAGGATTCTTGGGGAAAGGTTTCCTGAACGGCACGCAGACGACTTTTGGATTTGTGCCTGAACAAAGTACAGATTTCATATTCTGCACTATCGGCGAAGAGTGGGGATTTGTAGGATGTCTGGCGGTGATTCTTATTTATGTCTTCATGCTTTTCCGGCTTGTACAAGATGCCGAGAAGAGCCGGTCGGCATTCACCAGAATATACGGATACTGCGTGGCGTCGTGTCTGTTCATGCATCTGTTCATCAATATCGGGATGACCATAGGCATTATGCCGGTGATAGGAATCCCGCTTCCTATGGTGAGCTATGGAGGTTCTTCCCTGCTTGCTTTTTCCGTGATGATTTTCATTTTTCTGGCCTTGCATCGTCAGGAAAACAAATATTTCTGATTTTTGACTATCTTTGTACTTGGTCTTGCCCGAAAGGGGAGCCCAAAGAGTGAGCCTTGGTGGTGGAATGGTAGACACGAGGGACTTAAAATCCCTTGGACAGAAATGTCCGTGTGAGTTCGAGTCTCATCCGAGGCACAGAAGGGTCGGTATGTTCCGGCCCATTAATCTATTGAAATATGAAAGATCTCTGGCTCACGAATACACTAACCCGCCGAAAAGAGCTTTTTGTACCTATTAACCCCGGCCATGTGGGGATGTATGTCTGCGGTCCTACCGTATATGGGGATGCGCATCTTGGACATGCCCGTCCCGGTATAACATACGATGTTCTCAGCAAGTTTCTGCGTCATCTTGGATACAAGGTGCGCTATGTACGCAATATTACCGATGTGGGGCACCTGGAGCACGATGCTGATGAGGGGGAGGACAAAATAGCCAAAAAGGCCAGGCTTGAGCAGTTGGAGCCTATGGAGGTCGTGCAGACCTACACGCTTCGGTATCATGAGGCCATGAGGCAGTTGAATGTGGCTCCGCCTTCCATAGAGCCGCGAGCTTCGGGACACATCCTCGAGCAGATTGAGGCCGTGAAGCGCATTCTCGATGCCGGATATGCATACGAGAGCAATGGAAGCATTTATTTTGACGTAGAAAAATACAACAAAGACTATCATTACGGAGTGCTTTCCGGACGCAACCTTGAGGATACCAAGGAAGGGACCCGCAGTCTTGACGGACAAGGCGACAAGCACGCACCATACGATTTCGCCTTGTGGAAAAAGGCTGAGCCGGAGCATATCATGAGATGGAATTCTCCTTGGGGAGAAGGTTTCCCGGGCTGGCATCTGGAGTGCTCTGTGATGGGCGAGAAATATCTTGGCCGCGAGTTCGATATACATGGCGGCGGAATGGATTTGATGTTCCCTCACCACGAGTGCGAGATAGCACAGAACCAGGCGTCCAGAGGAACACAGGGCGTGCACTATTGGGTTCACAACAACATGATTACCATTAACGGCCAGAAAATGGGCAAGTCTTTGGGCAATTTCATTACTCTGCCGCAGCTTTTCAGCGGAGACCATCCCAAGCTGACGCAGGCCTACTCTCCGATGACGGTAAGGTTCTTTATACTTCAGGCCCATTACCGCGGGACGCTTGATTTCTCAAACGAGGCGCTTGTGGCGGCGGAGAAGGGTCTTAAGAGACTGATGCAGGCCGCCCGCGACCTTTATGCAATGGCCGGAAAGCAGGTCCCTCACTATCAGTATGGAGAATTGCCCGACCGAATCGCTCCGGATGTTTGCGGCGCCGACTCGGAAGATGTGAAGGTTGTCTGGAACGGGATTTATGATGCCTTGTGCGACGACCTTAATACCCCGATGGCGCTTGCACATATATCGGAGTCCGTGCGTATCATCAATTCTGCCAAGACCGGGCAGATCAAACTGAGTGAAGGAGATATGGCCGCGTTGACCCAGATTTACGATGATATCGTATTCGGAGTGCTGGGCCTTGTGGACGAGGAAATATCGGAGGGGGCTTCCGGAAAAGTTATCAGCGGCCTTATGGATATGGTGCTCGAACAGAGGGCTGCCGCCAAGGCTTCCAAGGATTGGGCCACATCCGATCACATAAGAGACAGCCTGAATGCTCTTGGTATCAAGGTCAAGGATACCAAGGATGGAGTTGAATGGACTATAGAATAACAGTATGGAAATATCATTGAAAGGAAAAGTTGCCGTGGTTACAGGCGGTACCCGCGGCATCGGCTACGCCATAGTAAAGAAATATCTTGAGGCGGGGGCCACGGTCGTTTTGTGTGGTTCAAAGCAGAGTACGGCGGAAGCTGCGTTTGCCAAGGTGAAAGAAGAGTTGCCGGAGGCTGATGTTTATGCCATTGCCCCGTCTCTTACAGACACCGCAGCGGTGGAAGAGGCCTTCAAGTGGGTGTTTGAAAAGTTCGGACGGTTTGATATTCTTGCCAACAATGCCGGAATATCACAGAGTACACCGCTCGTTGACTATACGGACGAGGAGGTGGACCGGATAATGGACCTCAACATCAAGGCAGTGTTTGTCTGTGCCAGGGCAGCTGCGCGTATCATGAAGGAAAACGGTGGCGGAGTCATTGTGAATACAAGTTCTGTAGTAAGCATATACGGACAGCCGTCCGGCTGCCTTTATCCGGCATCCAAGTTTGCAGTTAACGGGATGACTAAGTCGCTTGCGCGGGAACTTGCCAAGTTCGGCATCAGAGTGAATGCCGTAGCTCCAGGCATTACCCGCACCGACATGGTGGCCAATCTTCCGGAGGCGATGATAAAGCCGCTTATTGCACGCATCCCTATCGGCAGAATGTGCGAGCCTGAGGACGTCGCCAATGCTTTCCTTTTCCTGTCAAGCGAATTGGCTTCATATATCACGGGCGTTGTAGTACCTGTTGACGGTGCTGTTGTGATCTGATGATTTGGAACGATTGCGGGATTTATGGATAAAAGATTTGAAATAGCCGGCCATATAGTTGAATTGAAGGCACCTGAAAGCTCTCCTGTGTGGGCGGCCTGCTCCAAGTATGCTCCATTTGAAACTTGCTCGCAGGAGTTCCCGGTATGTTCGTTGGAATTTGCCGAATTAAAAGGTACCACCAAGGGTGAATTGGTGTACGATGTCAAGGAAAAGGAGTATCCGAGACTCTGCTTTTATCGTAATGGCGATGTATGGACCATAGAGATGGCACCTGAAAGCAGCCTGCCTATAGTGGCCGTGATGGAAGCGTCCCTCGGATTTGAAAAAGCGCGGATAAAGATGTTGGAGACCGCTCCCAAGACATTTCTTTTCGCGCTGGACAATGCGCTCATGCTTCTTTTCGCCATGTCTACCGCCGCGCTCGACACCTTGGAGATACACTCTTCTGTCACTGTGTGTGATGGTAAGGGATATGCCTTTCTTGGTAAAAGCGGTACGGGAAAGAGCACTCACAGCCGTCTTTGGAAAGAGTTTATTCCGGGGAGCGAGCTGCTCAACGACGATAATCCCATTATCAGAATCATAGATGACAAAGCATACATCTATGGCTCTCCGTGGAGCGGGAAGACACCGTGCTACAGGAATCTTCGTGCCCCGCTTGGTGCGGTGGTGCGTATCAGCCAGAGTCCCGACAACAAGATACACCGTTTGTCTTTTGTGGAGGCGTATGCGTCGATGTTTTCATCATGTTCCGCTTTTAGGGCCGTTCCCGGTGTTTCGGACGGCATCCATGGGACCATTGTGAAACTTACGACCTTGGTGCCTATGTATCTGCTTGACTGCCGCCCGGACAAGGAAGCGGCGGAATTGTGTCATTCAACCGTTGCCATGTGATGGGTACGGTACAACTTCCCAATGATATTCTTCTCTCCCGTGCCGAGGACTTTCTCAACGAGGGAAGGGAAGTTGTGATAAGAGCCAAAGGCAGCAGTATGCTTCCTTTTATTCATGGAGACCGGGACAGCGTGGTGCTCAAGAAATGCGATGACCTCTCCGTAGGGGACATTGTGCTGGTGAGACTGCCCGGAAGATATGTGATGCACCGTATCATTTCCATATCGCAGGATATATTTGTGATGATGGGAGACGGTAATGTGACCGGAACGGAGGTTTTCAGAAGAGGCGATATTCTGGGCAAGGTTATATGGATTGTACGGGAAGACGGAAGACACATAAAGCCCGGCAAGGGACGGTTATGGAGGAAGTTGCTTCCGATTCGGAGGTATTTGCTTGCAGTGTATAGAAGATTGTTTAAATAATTGAATATGAGGATTAAAGACGGTTTCGTGCTGCGCACGATTATAGACAACTATATTGTAGTTGGAGAGGGCTTGAGCCAGATAAACTTCAATAAGATAATCTCCCTTAATGCCACCGCAGCCTATCTGTGGGAATCTGTAATCGGCAAGGAGTTTTCGTGTGAGGATCTCAAGGCCTTGCTTCTCGAAAAGTATGAAGTGGAGCCGGATGTGGCGCAGAAGGATGCTTCTGCCTTGGTGGAGTCGTGGACTAAAGCCGGCTTGATAGAGGAATAGGCGGTGAGGAGTCTTGGCGCTTGTATAAAAGGCCTGGGCCGTATGACCGGACCGGCAAAAAGGTGGATGTGGACATGCGTCTTCCTCGGGGTGGTGCGTATTGCCGCCTCGTTGTCTTTTGTATGGGTGTGCAAGGAACTTGTGGATATTGTTACCGGCGTATCGGAGAGGGGGCTTTACGGCTGTATGGCGATAATGCTGGGAATCATGGTTGTCCAGCTTATAAGCGGGGTCGCGTATTCCTATTGCGAGAGATACGGCGTGATGCGGGTGCAGTTGGATTTGCGGGAGACGTTGTTCTCGCGGGTCATGTCAAGCGAATGGACTGGAAGAGAGCGGTTTGGCAGTGGCGATGCGGTGAATCGTCTGGAGGAGGATATACGGGTGATTTCAGAACTGATGTGCATTCATGTTCCGGGCGCAATCATCACATTGGTCCAGCTTGTAGCAGCGTCCGTGTATCTGCTTATGATGGCCCCGGGATTGATGTGGGTGCTGCTGGTGCTTATGGTCGCCGCCGTTGTCGGCTCGCGTCTGTTCTTCTGGAAACTTCGCTCCCTTACTTCGGATATACGTTCCCTTGACAGTGATATTCAGCAGCTTGTTCAGGAGAACCTTCAGAACAGAGTGGTGGTTCTCACTCTGATAGGCGTCGCGCGTGTGGTAACTTCCCTCGAAGCCCTTCAGAGCCGACTTCGCGGGAAAACCGTGTCCCGGCTCAACTACAACGCCGTAGCCCGCGGATTCATGTCGTTTGGGTTTATGGGCGGCTATGCTGCAGCTTTCCTCTGGGGTATTTTCGGAATAAAGAGCGGGGCTGTGACATTTGGTATGATGACGGCGTTCCTTCAGCTTGTAGGCCAGGTGCAGCGTCCTGTGGCAGATCTTTCGCGCGAACTGCCGGCCTTTATACACGCCCTGACATCTATTGAGAGGCTTATGGAACTCGAGGAGTTGTCTTTGGAGTCTGACGGGCCGGATTGGGGAGCCTATGGAGAAGCCGGGGTGCGTTTCGAGTCTGTGGATTTCTCTTATCCCGGAGTTTTTGGGGATGATGAGATGATGTGCCCGAAGGTGCTTGAGAACTTCTCTTATGATTTCAAGCCGGGGTCAATGACCGTGATAGCCGGTCCTACCGGAGTTGGTAAAAGTACCATTGTACGCATGATGCTCGGTCTGCTTCGTCCTCAGGGCGGAGAAGTCACCATATATGGAGATGCCGGTTCTCGTCCGGCAGGCAAAAGCACGCGATGCAACTTTCGCTATGTCCCTCAGGGCAATACGCTTATGAGCGGTACAATACGCTCCAATCTTCTTATGGTGGCTCCGCAGGCTACGGAAGATCAGATGAAGCGGGCTTTGCATGTTGCCGTAGCGGATTTTGTGCTGGACCTTCCGGGCGGTCTGGATACTGTTTGCGGAGAGTCGGGAAGCGGCTTGAGTGAAGGTCAATGTCAAAGAATCGCTATCGCAAGAGCTGTTCTTCGTCCCGGCGGGATTCTTCTTCTGGATGAGGCGACATCCTCTCTTGACCCGCAGACGGAATCCATATTGATGGAGAATCTAAGGGCTCTTCCCCTTACCGTGATTTTTGTGTCGCACCGTGAAGCCGTGATGGCGGGAGCGGACCAATTGCTCCGTCTCGAAGCGTGACTTGTTACACCGTATTGCCGGTCCGTTGCACATACGAAGACAAATCGCCTTTAAAGGTGGACAAAACGGTGGAGGAAGGCGACCTCTTTTATATGAAGAGTAAAAATCATTATATTTGTTGAACCACTATTCAAATAACATTATTCAATGAACAGTAGAAAAATATCTGTACTCGCCGCAGCTGCGCTGCTGTGCTGGGGAATCTCTGCCGTGGCGCAGGAAAAGATTCCGTACCTTGATCCGGACCGTCCACGTGCCGAGCGTGTTGAAGATCTTCTTTCAAGGCTTACGCTTCACGAGAAACTCGGTCTTATGATGAACAGTTCAAAGGGAGTTCCGCGTCTTGGAATACCTGATTATGACTGGTGGAATGAAGCGCTTCACGGGGTTGCCCGTGCAGGACTTGCCACAGTGTATCCGCAGGCTATCGGAATGGCCGCCACATTTGATCCGGATATGCATCTTCAGACATTTACCTATGTATCTGACGAGGCAAGAGCCAAGTATTATGATGCCATCCGCAAGAACGAACACAAGAAATATTATGGACTTACGTTCTGGACTCCGAATATCAATATTTTCAGGGATCCTCGTTGGGGACGTGGTCAGGAGACCTATGGAGAAGATCCATACCTTACTTCCGTGATGGGAGCTGCCACCGTTAACGGTCTGCAGGGAGACGACCCTAACTATTATAAGACACATGCCTGTGCAAAGCATTTTGCCGTTCACAGCGGACCGGAATGGAACAGACACAGCTTTGATGTGACAGTGTCAGCGCGTGATCTTTGGGAAACCTATCTTCCTGCGTTCAAAACACTTGCAGTGGATGCGAACGTCCGCGAGTTCATGGGTGCATACAACAGCTACGCCGGGGATCCATGCTGCGCAAGCAATTTCCTTCTCAATGACGTGTTGCGCGGCAGATGGCAGTATGACGGACTTGTAGTCTCTGACTGCGGTGCCATCAATGACTTTTATATCAAGACCCACCATGGCACGCATGCTACACCTGCAATTGCATCTGCAGATGCTGTCAAGAAAGGTACTGACATAGAGTGCGGAAGTTCGTATGTAGCCCTGATTGATGCGTACCAGGATGGACTTATTTCTGAAGCTGACCTGGATGTTTCCCTGAGAAGAATACTTAACGGTTTCTTTGAGCTTGGAATTTTTGATCCTGTGTCAAGAGTTCCTTGGAGCGGCATTCCTTATTCTAATGTGGACTGCCAGGAACACAAGGATCACGCCCTCAAGGTAGCCCGTGAGTCTGTGGTACTGCTTAAGAATGACGGTGTGTTGCCTGTCGTTCCGTCCAAAGTAAAGCGCATCGCTGTTGTCGGTCCTAATGCCGATGACGAGAAGATGATGCTCGGCAACTACAACGGTATTCCTTCTTCTGTGGTGACAATCCTTGATGGTATCAAGGCTGCATATCCTGATGCAGAGGTAAGTTACGAACGTGGTTGTGACCTTGTGGAAGGATTTGTGTTTGTGGACCCGCGTGCGGTAAGGGGTCTTAACACAGAGGTGTTCATGGGTCTTTCCGAGGAGGAAGCGGCAGCTCTTCGCAAGAAGCAGCAGGCGGAAATAGATGCTGCAAAGCCAATGTCTTCAGACAACTATACTCCGGAGGCACTTGCCGCTCTTGCCAAACGTTCGGCGGATGCGGATGTCATATTCTTCGTGGGAGGACTTTCTCCATTTGTTGAGGGAGAAGAGATGAGGGTGCAGATAGACGGATTCAGAGGAGGAGACAGAGAGCGTATCGAACTTCCTGAGGTGCAGGGTAAAGTGCTCAAAGCTCTTCATTCTACCGGAAAACCAGTCGTATTCGTACTCTGCTCCGGCAGTGCGGTGGCTCTTGAGGCCAACGAGAAGGATTACGATGCTCTCGTATGTGCATGGTATGGCGGACAGGCCGGCGGAACTGCTGTCGGTGATATTGTAAGCGGAAAGGTATCTCCTTCAGGAAAACTTCCTGTTACATTCTACAAGTCCACCTCTCAGCTCCCGGATTTCCTTGACTATGACATGGATGGAAGGACATACAGGTATTTCAAGGGAGAGCCTCTGTATCCATTCGGATATGGTCTCAGCTACGGTGATTTCCAGTACGGGAAGGCTTCTTTGTCAGAGAAGACTGTCAGCCTTGGAAGAGACGTGACTATCAGTATCCCGGTTTCCAATAAGGGAAAGATGTCGGCTGACGAGGTAGTGCAGGTATATGTTCGCAGGCTTGGCGACGCCGAGGCTCCGCTTAAGTCCCTCAAGGGATTCAAGAGGATCAGCCTTCCTTCCGGCGGAAAGACAACCGTATCCGTAACCCTTACACCGGACGCATTCTCATATTATGATGACAAGGCGGACGATCTTGTACAGAAAGCCGGTCGTTACGAACTCCTTTACGGCTCATCATCTGCTGATAAGGATTTGAAGAAAGTCGTGCTGACCATAAAGTAAATAGTCTTTATCATATTACAAATTGAGGCGGACCATAGTGCGGCCCGCCTCAATTCTGTTTATCCTGCCCCTTGACGGAGCGTCAGTATCAGTTCTTTACCGGATCCGCCGGGGTTGGAGGGAGCGGTTTGAAGTTCTTGAGTTCGGCCTTAAGTACCTCAACGGCCTTTTCCAGCTGGGCGTCCTTACCATTGTAGTCATCGAATGGGTTGATATCTACAACGATGTCCGGATCTACTCCATGGCCTTCAATTATCCATTCCCCTTCAGTGGAATATGATGTAAAGAACGGAGTGCGCATATCTTGGCCATCCACGAAATTCTTGGAGCCGCTTATGCCTACTATTCCACCCCACGAGCGGGTTCCGATGAGTTTGCCAAGACCAAGCTTGCGGAAGCCATAAGGGAACAAGTCTCCGTCTGAAGAAGAATACTTGTCTATCAGGCAGACCTTAGGGCCGTAGAAGGCTTCGTTAGGGACCGGCTCGTTGGCTCCGTTACGGTACATGCTGATGCGGTAGACTTCCCTCTGCAGCCTTTCGAGAATCATAGGAGAGACGTTTCCGCCTCCGTTCATGCGATCATCGATGATAAGCGCTTTCTTGTCGAGCTGCTTGTAGTACATCTTGGTGAACATGTCCAGACCCTCGCTGCTCATATCAGGAATATGAATGTATCCAATCTCTCCGCCGGAAAGCTTGTCCACTATATCGATATTGCGCTGAACCCACTCATAGTATGCGAGTTTGGACTCATCGGCGATAGTTCTGACATAGACCGTGCGCTCATTTTTCCCGGAAGCTGAAGAAGCTACTTTCAGCGCCACCACTCTATTGGCGCGGCCGACCAGCGCTTCGCCCGGATCTTTGAGTCCGGATGCCGGAATGCCATCTATTTCAGTAAGATAATCTCCTACCTTTACATCTGTTCCAGGCTCCGTGAGAGGGGAGCGGAGATTCTTGTCCCAGGTGGCGCCGTTGAAAATCTTCTCTATCTTGAATGCGCCTGTCCGGCTATCCTTGGAGTAACGTGCTCCGAGAAGACCCGTGGCAATGCGAGGTATCTCCGGTCTCTCTCCGGATGTGATGTAGGCATGTCCCACATTCAACTCTCCAAGCATCTCTCCGATAAGGTATGTAAGGTCATCCCTGTGGTTGACATATGGGAGCATCTGGGCATACTTCTCATATACATGGTCCCAATCCGCTCCGTGCATGTTTTCAACATAGAAGCCATCTCTGGTGATACGCCAGCTTTCATCGAATATCTGTTTCCATTCGGCCTTGTGGTCAATGGTCATATAGAGGTCGTCATCCGGAACGGAAGGTCCCTTTCCCGGTGCCGCACCGAAGTTGATAACCTTGAAATGACCGCCTGTGCGCACGAGAACTTTCTTATAGTCCGGTGTTACCGCCATAAATGCCGGCATAGGACTGTCATCCACCTGCATGGTCTTGAGGTTGAGCTTGCGCATTCCTTTTGAGGACCTGAAATAGAGATTGTCATCCACGGCGGCAACGGCGCTCATCGAGCCCCTTTCTCCACTCAAAGGAAGCATTGTGATGCGCATGGCCATATCCTTGACGTCAACCTTTGTTTCGGTGATTTTCTTCTCTTTATCCTTGCTTGGGGTGTCCCCGTTATCTTTTGGAGAGTACTCGTCTGATTTAATGGCTGCGGGATTTGGCGTATCTGACGCGAGTGGGAGGACGAAGAGTTTGTTCCCTACGCTGTAGGAGGCGTTCCATTCCACGCGGGAATAATTGGACTGATACTCTGTCGCTGCGCTGAAAAACAGATATTTGCCGTCGTTGGAGAATACGGGATTCGATGCATCGTACCAGCGGTCCGTTACTTGATAACTCTTGTTGGCCTTGAGGTCGTAGAGGAACACGGCGCTGGTTCTGTTGTCAAGAGATGTGGTATATGCCGCCCAGGATCCGTCCGGTATTATGGTAAAATTACGGATGCCGCTGACATTTCCACGAAGAAGCATATCAAGTTTGCCGGAGGCGGCGTCAAGCCGGTAGAGTTCTCTTGTGTCTGTAGTGAAATAAAGCGTCTTGCTGTCGGGACTCCACATAAGTCCGCCGGGATATCCGCTCTTGAAGTTGGTCAAGCATCTGGCCGCATCGAAATTGTCATAAGGAGCAGTATATACCTGATATTCACCACTTTTGTCAGAAAGCCATGCGATGGTGCTTCCATCCGGACTCCATGATACGGACCTTTCGTGGGACTCCGGAGAACGTGTCAGATTATACACAGGGCCGTTTTCTGCAGGGAGGGAGAAGATATCGCCTCTCATTTCAATGAGAATACGGCTTCCGTCCGGAGCGATGTCCGATGAAGCTATGCTGCCGGTGATTCCTGTTCTGAATTCCGGACGGCTGTAGATGTCGTCGGAGCGGAGAGAGATCTGAATTTTTACCGGTTCGCCACCTTTTTTGACATCATATCTGTATATGTAGCCACCGTTCTCGAATACGATATAGTCTTTGGAGAAAGACGGGAATTTACAGTCATATTCGGTGAAATCGGTGACCTTGCGGGTCTGTTTGGTGACAGTGTCATATACGAAAAGGTTCATTATCCTGTCGCGGTCCGAGAGATAGTAAACTTCTTTGCCTATCCACATCGGGAAGATGTCCTGGGCATCATTGTCCGTGATTTTCTCAAGTTTGTTGGTGCCTACGGTGTTGATCCATATATCATCGGCCTGTCCTCCCCGGTAATACTTCCATGTGCGGAATTCGCGGAACATTCTGTTCATGGCAAGTTTCTTTCCGTCCTGAGAATATGAGCAGAATCCGCCCTCACTTGCAGGGATGATTTCCGGAAGTCCTCCTTCTGAGGACACTTTGCAGATACGCCCGCGCAGGCCGCTGAAATTGTACTGCTTGCTGCGGTAGATAATCTGCTTTCCGTCCGGGGTCCATCCCATTACGATATTGTTGGGTCCCATACGTTCTCCAACCTGATCTCTGGATACAAGGGCGGAATATGTGAGCCGCTGCGGCTCTCCTCCGTCAATAGGAATGGAATAAACTTCGGTGTTGCCGTCATACTGTCCGGTGAATGCGATGGTCTTTCCGTCCGGGGATATTTTCGGGAAGCACTCATATCCTATGTGGGAAGTGAGTTTTACCGCCTGTCCGCCGTCAATGCCCACGCTGTAGAGGTCTCCTGCGTAAGAGAAAACAATCTTGTCTCCTCCGACAGTAGGGAAACGAAGGAGTCTCGCCTCTTCTGAAGCGCTTTTTGCACATGGTGCCAGTGCTGCTATAAACGCTATAGCCAACAATACTTTTTTCATAACCAGCCTGTTTTAAAAGGTAAATGCTGTTTCTTTGATAATTTCTGATACGGTAGGATGAGGGAAAACCACCTTTTGGAGCTGTTCTACCGTCATCTCGTTTTCGATGGCGATGCATGCGCTCTGAATGATTTCAGAGCAAGGATTGCCGATAAAGTGCATACCGACCACTTTCCCGGTCTTCTCCTCAGCTATTATTTTGCAGAGGCCATTCTCCCTTTCATTTTCAGCCACAAACCTTCCGGAATAACTCATAGGCAATTTCTTTACTATGAATCCGACTTTGGCGGCTGCCTGTTCTTCGGTGATGCCGACACCTGCAACCTCAGGATTTGTATAGACGATTCCAGGGATAGCCCGGTAGCTCATCCTGTCATCTTTCCCCAGAATGTTGTTTACTGCAACTTCTCCTTCCCGGGAAGCGGTATGCGCCAACATTGAGAATCCTGTGACGTCTCCTGCCGCATATACACCGGGTACGGATGTTTCCATGCGTTCGTTGACTTTAATGCCCCGGTCCGTTTCTACGGACAGGTTCTCAAGTCCGAATCCGTCCAGAACCGCGCGTCTTCCGACGCTTACAAGGATTTTCTCTCCTCCCGCCCTGTATTCGTTCCCGTCGGGATCCGTGTAAATCACTGTGCCACCTTCAATCCCTGTAACCTTGCAGCCAAGTTTGAAATCAATGCCTTTTTTGGCGTATGTCTTGAGCAGCATTTCACTGAGTTCTGAGTCCATCGGGCCGAGAATCTTAGGCAGCATCTCGACGACGGTGACTTTTGTGCCCAGCGTATTGAAGAAAGAAGCGAACTCCATGCCTATCACCCCGCCCCCGATTATGACAAGGCTGTCCGGTCTGTTTCCCAAGTCAAGAATTTCCTTGTTTGTCAATATTCTGTCTCCTGCTTCGGAAAGTCCCGGTATAGGCGGAACCATTGCCCTGGAACCGGTACAGATCAGCAATTTACGACACTCAAGATCTCCGGATTCGCTGTGTATGAGGAAATGTCCGTCGCTTCCGCCGGAAATGAGTGCCTGCTCGTTTCGGACTTCAACTCCGACTGCTTTCATTGCAGCTTTTACGCCGGCCACCAGTTTCTTTACGACCTTGTTCTTGCGGGCCATTATTTCGGGGAAATTGGCGGCGGCTCCTTCCACATCGATTCCGTATTTATCTCCATGCAGTGCATAATTGTACACCTTCGCGCTGTAGAGCAGTGTTTTTGTAGGGATACAACCTTCGTTGAGGCACACACCGCCGAGCGAGTTCTTTTCGAAAAGTACTACGCTTAATCCGGCGGCTCCTGCCCTTTCTGCGGCTACGTATCCTGCCGGACCGCCGCCGATAATTGCTAAATCGTACATGTTAGTGAATATTTTTATTTCCAGACTTTCTCTGCCAGTTCGAGTATGTTCATATTTTCGATATCGCTCTTTCCTTCTTCCGAAGTAACTATTACCGGGAGGCACCCGAATGTCTGACCAATTTCATCAAGGTAATTGTCCGGGATACCGGTAAGTTCCATGTAGTCAAGGATTTTGGAAGGGATTATCAGCTCGGGCACAAGTGTTATTCCATTTCTGTCCGCGTATTTTTTCAGGTCGCTGACCTCCGTTGGCAGATAAATCCCTTTTTCGTTGCCGCCGTCATAATAGATGCTGACTTGAGCGAACGGGGAAGACGTTTCTCCTTTGAATCTCCATCTGTCGTCGGAGCTGAGAATCAACTTTACGGTGCTGAATTTATATTTCACGGCGATGTCCACAATAGCTTTCAATTCTTCTATGCTCCGGAATCGCCCTGCGCAATCTGCCAATAAGGCTCTTTCCTGCCGGCCCGGTTTGTCAGCAATTATGCATGCCGGCAGAGTCCATTTGTCTTTGGAGCCGTTGCCGATGGAATACACGGATTCAGGCAGCATCTGCATCAGTGTGGCTACGGCATTTCTGGTTCCATTGAATCCCGATGTCCTTACCACACAATACCTGGGTGTAATTTCTATTCTGTATTCTTCATCGTGCATCGAGCCGTCCTTGAGAAAGATGATGCCTTTGGCTGAGCCGTCGGCTATGGTTGAGGCGAGGCCTCCGGTAGAAGAAAACGGACAGGACTTGCCGCTTACGAGAGAAACTCTTGCAGAAAATCTTTTGAGACAGTCTATGCTTGCAGCATCCAAGGCAGGGTCGCATCGAAACGCGGCGCCTTTGATTTTAAAACTACCCTTCATTTGTTCCGTTTGCCGTGGCTTGGGAACAATTCTCTTTATGATGTCCTCGTTTCTGTCTGCAAATGCCGTTGCGCTGCATAATATGCATGTAAGTACGATAGTGATAAACTTCTTCATACTTACAAATATAGTAAAATATCGGTCCGAAAGCAGTTGCCCGTATGTAAATGCGTCAGAAACCGACTTTGTAACTGAAGTTGGGCAATATAGGCAATAGAGAAAGAGCCTTGAACTGCTCTATGTCTGCATCGTAGTAGAGCATGAACGGATTGAAATGGTTGGTGACATTGCAGACTCCGACTCTAATGTCGTGTGTCAGTCGCCCGCTTTTGATGATTTTGTTCCAGCCAAGGTCTATTCTGAATATCATCGGCATCCTATAGTGATTATATCCAAAGAAATATTCACATGGAACAGAGCCTGTAGGATAGTTGTCCATTATGTATGAATCCGGTGCTCCATTTTCCCAATTGCCGCTTTGGAAAGTTACTGCCGCAGTTATGCCTTTCCATTGTAAAAATGCTGTCAGGATATGCGTCCTGTCAAATTTAGGGTGGAATTCTTTCCCGTCATTGATGCTCGGATAGCCAAAACGGGTGGTTTTGGATAGGGTATATGCCATTCTGGCATAGAAATCCTTGCCATCATATTCGTACATAAACTCTCCGCCATACGACTTGCCATAGCCCCATTCAACATATCGTTCCCATTTTGCCAAGGCATCTGAAAACAAACTCTGAGAATATTTATAGAACGGAATGTTGTTCTGGTTTTTGGTGAAATATGTCGCCGTAAAGTTGTGCTTGGAAATATTTGCCGATAAGCCGGCGGATACCTGTTGTGTCCTTTCCGGCTTGATGTTCGTATATGATGGTACGAGAATATCAAGAGACCATCCTGTGGGAAGTCCTTCCAGACTGTGGAAGTATTGATATGTCTCGTCATAGGTGGCTTCAATATTTAGGTGCCCCCCTACGGGGATTTGTACCCAGGCGCCATATTCGTTGTTTTTATTGTTGTATAGTTGGACGCCAATACCTTTGAGCCCGTAGATTGTTCTTCTTGCGAAGAGCCTGATTTTCAGGATGTCCGGAATATTTGTATTGCTTTGAATGAATATGGAAGAGAGTGTCGTTTTTGTTTCTTTTTTATCTTGATTGTCCATTTGTCCGGGAGAAAACGTCTGCAACTTAATGCTGCCTCCATAACTCAGTCCGAACCATTGTTTCTTCCCGAACCAATCTTCTCTGTCGGCTTTGAATGTGATTTCTTCAAGAGTCGAGGTCAGGTTCAAGTGGTTCATTTCTCCCCTGAAAAGTTTATCTTGTCGCTGATAATTGGAATAGTTGTCAAAATATATTTGTACTGTACTTGTAGACTGCCTGCCGTTTGCGTGGAATAGGAGGGATGCGACTGAATTTTTCCAACCGAAGTTTTCATAAGAGTTCTTGCTTAACGACATAATGTAGTTATCAACGCTGAGCAGACCGGAAAGTTCAAGGTAAATCTTGTCTGTAAAACTATATCGTATTTTCCCGTAAGTATCACCGACGCCCGCTTTAAAATTGTTGATATTTTGTAGAAAAGATGGAAGAATACCTTTAACAGCTTTATATTCAAGTCCGAGAGGCGATACTCTGGCCGAAACGAGTGCGCCCCACTTGCCAAAACCGCCCTCAGCGTAAACTTCTGCAAGAAAGGTATTGACAGAAGCCGCTGCTTTGAAACCTTGCTGCGGAGTCTTTGTCTGCATTTTCAAATGAGATGCGGAGAAATTTCCATCGCGACCTTCAAATCCTCCTTTGAGTAAAGTGACTGAGGAAAGCACGGATTGGGGAACTACTGTAGTTAGTCCCAAGATGTGGGTGTAGCCATATAGAGGGATTCCGTCGAGAGAAATAAGATTGTTGCTTGTGTTGCCGCCTCGTACATACATTGTTGCGGATCCATCTGCGCCGGTGGTTACACCGGGTAGCGTTTGGGCCCACTTAATGGGGTCCCCTTCTCCAAGAGGGCTGACTATGGTGCGAACTTCTTGTATGTTGGAATTCAGTTTTCCTATCTCGCGAATGGTCGTTCTATAATATGTTTTGGTAGCTTCAGGAATAGTGTCGTGCCATGCCGCTTTGGTCGTATCTTTAGGCATCTGCCCATACGAACTTATTGTTGAAAGCAGGAGTAATATGGTGAATAAATTGATTTTCATAAAGACGGAGTGGATAAGTAATGATTATACGGGATCTTTGGGGTCGTAATAAATGGGATCTTCGCCCATGGGATCAGACGACCACATTAACTTCTTAACGGTCTTACAGCCGAAATATCCGACAGCTCCCTTTATGTTTGTATATAGGTTGTTTCTTAAATAGATGGAACTTATATCCGATGACTCTTTTATATCAAGATAGTCTTTTAAAATAGTGAAATAAAAGTTTTCCGTTTCTTTATTGAGTCTTGAAAACTCGATATATCCTTCTGTCTGCCCGGGATTTTCCAGTACACCGTAATTATATATCAAGTGTTCATCATTGGGGTCAAAGGAGTAATGGTATTCTCCACGGAACGGTCCGCCTATATGAAATAAAAAAACTTTTGTTTCTGGAATAATGGCAGGTATCAATATGGATGCATACTTGTTGTGCAGGAAGTGTCCAATCAGGGTAGGGTATATCTTAAGATCATATTCAAGATTTGTAATATATGAGTCATCTGTAGGCTGATCAACGCAAATATAGTCTTCGATTTTTTTTTCGCATGACTGAGCATCATAGTATTTTGCACATATAAACAGGTGAAAGGCTTCATCTGCTCTGTTTGCGGAATAGTATATTGGAGAGTAATCGTATTTGTGATAGTGCTCTTGTGTAAGAGAACTCTCCCTACAGTCCTCCCTTTGAGCTGCAACAGTCAGCGGTATAATCGTCTGAGGTTCGGAAGAGATTTGCTCATAGCCCGGGACATTGATTTCCAACCGATATGTTTGTCCCTCTTGAGCGGCATGGTCCAGTATCCAAACTCCGTCGGCTTCTTTTCGAAAAAGGTATTCTTTGCTTTGATTCTCTCCGCATTCAATAAGTTTAGCTTCCGCATCCTTGACTTTTTCGTATGTGTCTTTAGATGCGCCTTTGGAAAAGGATAGTTTTAGTATTTGGACAGGCTCGTTGGAAATCATGCAATCAACTACCACTACCGGCTTTTCGTTGGCATCAAGAATCATCACCCTCTCGCACGAAAGAAAGGTAAATAGGATAAACAATAACGAAAGTCTATACATGCTAATTTATGTTTATGGTGAGCGTAGGAGCGCCTACAAAAGTGTCTCCATTCATAATGATGTAGCGTAACTTAATCCTGCTGCCCGGGGAGATGAAGGGTGGGAATGTGAGGAATCCTCCTGTATTATTCGTTGGGGCAATAGTAGGTTTTGCACTTATCGCTAAAGGCTCAAGGATTTGATAAAAAGAGACGAAATCATTATTAATAGTTTGCTCCAATCCGACAATAAAGGTGTTGTTTGCTGCTGCAGCCTGAGAGATAGATCCGGTTTCTACAAAATGAATATCACCTGCCAAAGATCTAATGCCTACAGAATAGCCGCCTGTCTGGAGATACATATTTTTGGACAAATCTGCGAGAAGAACAGCGCTTCCGCTATTAATTAGACCATATCCCATTTGCTGACACCAATCACCGTTGAACCGTCCATATTCGAGACCATAATCATAAATGTCAGGGTGGATTCTTTTTGCCGTTATCCCTATGATTCTTTCCACTTCATCTCTTGTTAGTGACGGATTTGCCGCCAACATTAATGCAACTGTTCCAGAGACATGCGGTGCTGCCATAGATGTTCCGGACATTCGTCCTAAACGATTATATGGTAAAGTAGAAAGAATGTTTTCTCCAGGAGCCATACAGTCGAGTTTGTTGCCAAATCCGGAAAAACACGATTTAACCCCAATAGAATCAATAGATCCAACAGTAATGATTCGGTCATCAAAGTTTCCGGGGTAATCCATCGTTTGTTGATTGCCACTTGCAAACACGACAATGGAACCTTTGCCGTCTCTTCCTTTTGTCATAGCATTTATAATAGATTCTTCAAGTATGGTGCTGTGCATATTAATGTTGGGATTCCCTTGGTCGCCCCAAGAGCAATTAATTACATCTGCTCCGCTTCTCCAGGCCCAATTGATTCCGCTTGCCAGTTGAGCCGAAATATTGTTTGAAAGAGTTAAGGGATGACTTACTCGTATAAGTTTTGCTTCTGGTGCAACTCCAATTATTTGAAGATAATTGTTACCCACGGCAGTCATGATTCCTGATACATGCGATCCGTGGTCCTTTCCAAGAAATACACTTTGTGATGTGCCTGTCTGAGCATCATAGCTTATCGAGTCGAAGTTTGGAAACAAGTCTGCTTGCTGGGGATCTACTCCTTGATCTACTATTGCAATTGAGATTCCTTGTCCTCGTGTTATGCTCCAAGCATTTTCCACATTTATATCATAGTTCGAGTTTGTTCTATTCTTTAATCCCCATTGATCCGGATAATATGGATCATTTACGGAAAATAGAGGCTTAATGTCTAATATAAAGGCAGGATCTACTGCTTCGAATAAGCCGGTCTCAAAAATAGAATTACTTGCATCAAATACATTGTTGAAAGGGGAACCAAGAATGGATATTACATACCAGTCTGGCGAGTAAGGGACATCAGAATTGATAGTCAACTTTAAGCTGTCAGCGACATTTTTGAGAGACAAGGAATCTCCTTCTCTTGTTTTTACATAAAACAAATCAGATGTACCAATAACTCTATCTGAATTCTCGCATTCTATGAAAGGAAGAACTTTTGCATCTGAAAATTCTGCTTTAAGATTTGACGTGATAGATGAATAGGATACTGAATGTGTTAAATCTGTCTGTTTTCTATCAATAATCTGAACAGTCAATTGATTGGAATCAATTTTTGTTGTTTTTGTTATGTTGAAAGGAAGCAAGTTGTTGATTGTTTGGGAGTTTATGTCTCCTATGATATTAAAGTATTTATCACTGATAGTAAGAGGAATTTTCTCTCCATTATACCAATAATAGGTTGTTTCCTTCTTAAAAGGGCTCTCATTGTTTGTGAGAGTGCTTTCTGAAAGAGTTTGCGTACAAGAGATTAAGCCAAATAGGATAATGGCCAATACTGTTGATGTGATTATTCGTTTCATACCCATGTGTTTTATTCTTATGTGGTGGTAGTGTTTTCATGGTTTTGATTCAAAGGTATAAGTTTTATTGAAATTTGCCAAATTTATTCCCTGTATTTGTAATTCCTTTGTGATGCTTATTAGGTTTTACAGATATGATTCTAAAGACTTTGTCAATGGGCAAGCAGCCCGTCTATTATGTTCAGAAGAGTTACCGCAACGAAAACGGTAAGCCTTCCACCAAATATGTAGAGCGCCTCGGCACTCTTGAGGACCTGGAGAAGCGCTTCGGGGGAGAAGATCCCGTCGGAGAGGCCAAAAAGTACCTTGCGAAGAAGGTCAACCGTGCCGGAGAGAAGTTCAGCCCCGACCAGATACTCGGAACCCTCCAGGACATGAACTTTCTCAAAGTTACGGGAGAAGGACACATCCCGACCTACACAAGGACCGACCTCACTAATCATCTGCACGGTTCAGCCGGCTTCAGAACCGACACCCAGATAGTCACAAAGAAGACCATGAAGAGCATCATAGCCTCCATCAAGACTTCAAAGGATGAAAAGGACAATGACGAGGTGTAGCCGACAGGCGGTCAGCCCCAGCGGAACTCACTCCGCGCTGCTTCGTTCGGCCATCCTACCGTCTCCCGCGTCCTCGCTGTCGCGAGAACTTGTATCCGGCAGGCACCTCCCACTTTCCGAGG